>Ga0210409_10000356_pt1 | contig 83498 bp, 71 predicted proteins | sample IncBWH17MmetaG_FD_161649 | JGI IMG/M metagenome (GOLD analysis project Ga0210409, IMG submission 161649) | Forest soil microbial communities from Barre Woods Harvard Forest LTER site, Petersham, Massachusetts, United States - Inc-BW-H-17-M | ecosystem: Environmental > Terrestrial > Soil >... | reverse complement strand
GCCTTCGCCACCACCCCCCGCGAAAGCCCCGCATAGAGCGCACTCTCCTTCCGTTTCTTCGCCAGGTACTCCGTCCGCGCCCCCTCCGAGCTCTTATTCACCGCCCCCGTCATCAGCCGCGTATAAATCTCCACCACCATCGGCGAGCGCTCCAGCGCAGGCGCATCAAACGGCCACACCGCAAACCCCGCCTCCCGCAGCTTCAACAAGTAAGGTATTCCCCGCAGCGAAGCCGTCCCCACCGCACCGGCCCCGCCAATCTGAAACACAGACTTCGGCGCAATCCCTGCCACCTTCGCCGCCTGCACCGGGTCCGCGATCAAGGCCCGCACCTTCAGCGACGTCTCCACACGCCGCAGCATCCTGTGCGCATGTTCGCCGCAGAACTCCGCCGGCTTCTTCTTCGGCTTCCCCCAGAACCGCCCATCCTCGCACTCCCGATGCAACCACCGCTCGCCCTGTCCATCCGCCACACTCCGCCAGAACTCAGGCGCCGACGCAATCCCAAGCTCCTCAAGAAACCACGCCGGATAGCTGAACGAAAAATCGAACCCCACCACCATCCGCGGAGTCTCCCCCGCCATCTCCACCAACCACCCAATCAACTCCTCACGAGTCCGCCCCGTCTCCAACGTAAACCGTCCACCATCATCAGAAGCCGTCCAAACCCCAGCCCAGATATGCCGCCGCTGCCCGGCCACATCCACCCTTCCGCTCCAGTCCACCGCCACCACGCGCTGCAACCCGGCCACTCGCATCCCCACCATCATCCACCCGCCGGAACTTTTCCGCCCCATGTTACGTTTCTATTCAAGGAGGAACCATGCTCAAGCTCCTGCTCTTCTGCCTTCTTCTCGTCATCTGCTGGCCCGTAGCCCTGGCCGCGCTCTTCCTCTATCCACTCATCTGGCTCATCCTGCTACCCTTCCGCCTCGTAGGCCTCGTAGTAGGTGGCACATTCGACCTCATCGCCGCACTCTTCTCACTACCCGCCCGCGCCATCCGAGCCATTTAGAGGTCTTCCGCCATCTCGAAACAGTCCGAACCATTGAGACTTTTTTGAAGTCGTTATCCTGACCCTGAGCAAAGTCGAATGGGGAAGGATCCCTGTATTTCGTTGTTTGCTTTTCTTGCTTGTCATCCCGTAGGGATCTGCTTCTGTCGTTGCCGTTGCGGTTGCTTTTGCCTTTCCCTTATTCTTCGCAAACCCAAAAAGAGTGTCATCCTAAGCGAAGCAACTCGCGAGTTGCGCAGTCGAAGGACCCTGCGGTTGTTCTCCTACTCACCCTCCTCCAACCCATCCTCCAAATCCACCTCCTCCACCTCAACCTCCCACTCCCGCAACACCTTAAAAATCGCCCGCGACGAAAACCCCGCCCGCATCAACCGATTCATGGCCCGCACCGTCTCCTTCTGCTTATTCTCCCCACTAGGCTGCTTCATCCGCTTCCGCGCAACATACTGCCGAGCCAGCGCTACCTCATCGACATCCTCATACGCGGTCTCCAGCGTCGAAGCGATCAACTCCTTCTCCACACCCTTCTGCGCCAGATCCTGCTGAACCCGCCGCCGCCCAAACTTCTCATGCTCCTTCCGCACCCGCGTGTAGTCCTCGGCAAACCGCGTATCGCTCAGATACTTCAACTCCTTCAACCGAGCCACCACCGCATTCATCGCCCTTACACCAGCCTCACCCTCCTCCGCACGAGCCTTCATCAACCGCCGCAGATCCCGCTCCGTCCGCATCCTTCGCGACAACGCCCCCACCGCATACTCAAACAACCCAGCCTCACCCATCGGCTCCCGTTTCTTAGCCCTCACAAACGCCATCCACTCTCCTGTAGTCGTTGTTTTTACGTCGTCATCCTGAGCCGTGCAGCCCATTCTCCTACATCGTCATCCCGTATTGGGTCGTCATCCTGACCCTTGAGCGAAGCGAAGGGGAAGGATCCCTGTATTTGTATTTGCATTTGCAGTTGCCTGTTCTCCCATCCCGACCAATCCAGCACGGGGTGCCCCATTCATCGCGGTCTCATCGCGATGAGTGGGAATGTAGTCCTCTTCCTAGCCAGCTCTTGCCGTTGCTTGTCATTCTGACCCCGAGCGAAGCCGAAGGGGAAGAACCCCAAGCATTTCACAAGAGGGAAACAAAGCGACCCGAGTCCAACTTCAAGGCACAACACTCAGCGTAATCTCCTTCGACTTCACCGTCACACCACTAGCCGGATCCTTCCGCGAAACCTGCACCGTATACCGTCCCGGCCGTCTCAAATTCACCAGCTTCCCAACATGCGCCGTCTGCACCTCAACCCCACCCGGCTGCACATAATCCACCATGCTCCGTCCAGCCGCCTGTGCGCTCTCGCTCCTGATCCCCTGGGCGTACAAAGATTCCTCCACCTCACGGCCCGCCGCATCCCTCACCACAATCCTGTAAGAAAACTCCGGACTGTCCATGCCCGTATGCCGCGCAATCAACACCTGCTTCGAGGAAAGATTCTTCAGCGTAATCGTCACCCTGGCATCCGATCCAACCTGCACCTCATCCTCCGGCGCGCTGATCGTAATCGAAAACGGCCCACCGGCAGTCCCAGCCTGCAACGTCTGCTGCACCGTAGCCGGGTTCTTCGAAGCAGCCGGCGGCGGCACATTCTTCGCTGCCACCTCCGGCACCGCTGTCACCGACTTCGGCGCCACAGGAACCTTCGTATTCACCGCCGCCTGCTCCTGCGTCTTCACCTTCGCAGGCACAGGCGCCTCCTGCACCTTAGCCGCACCAGGAGCCGGATTCGGCGCATAAGCCTTCAAAAAAGCACTCCCCGGCTTCGTCCACCGGTCACACCAAGCCCCCACCTCGTCATACCAAAGCTTCGAGTTCTGCGGCTTCAAAACCCAATGCCCTTCATCCGGAAAATAGAGCATCCGCGAAGGCACACCCAAACGCTGCAGCGCCGTAAACAACTGCAACCCCTCACTCACATCCAGCCGATAGTCCCGCTGCGAGTGAATCACCAGCGTAGGCGTCTTCGCATTCTTAATCGACAACATCGGCGACCACTTCCTGAAAGGATCAGCATCCACCGGCCCATCTTGATAGTTCCACGGCTGCGCCGGCCCACTCACCCCCAACCCCTTCACCCTCGTTCCCGCCGGAGCCTTGAACTCCCACTCGTTAAACCAAAGCTCCTCCGTCGTCCCATACGCGCTCTGCGGATTGAACATCCCATCATGCGACACAATGCAGGCAAACCGATTCGTATGCGTCAGAATCCAGTTCGCCATAAACCCGCCATAGCTCCCACCCAGCGCACACTCCCGCATCCTGTCGATGAACGGATACTGAGCCTCCGCCGCATCCAACCCCTTCATCAAATCGACATAAGCCTTCCCACCCCAATCCCCATTCACCCCGTCGATAAACGCCTGCCCATACCCCGTCGACCCACGCGGATTCACCATCACCACCACATATCCATTAGCCGCCATCAACTCAGGATTCCACCGATAACTCCACGCATCCCCCCAAGCCCCCTGCGGCCCCCCATGAATCAAAAACTTCACCGGATACTTCTTCGAAGGATCAAAGTTAGGAGGCCGCACAACAAACCCCTGCACCTTCGCTCCCGTCGCTCCCTCAAACCAAAATGACTCCATCTTTGGCAGATCTAGCTGGTTCAACGTCGAATCGTTTAGATGAGTCAATATTTGAAGTTTCGGTCGTTGCGGCGAGGTGCCAAGTTCGTCCATAGGAAAAGGGGGCAACGTAACTATCTCGGCTGGCCGATCAACCATCATCCGAGTCGCAACGATCCCATCCTTGGCGGTGAGGTGCAAATCGCTGAACTCGCCAGCTTCACCACGAGTGCGCATCTCATGATATCCGGGAGAATGTTCCTGAATAGCGACCACTCTGATAGGCGACTCTCCCTTATCCGCCCCGGTAAATAGAATCACATTGGAATCAGGCCCCCAAACAAACTCATCCACCCAACCATCAAACTTAGGCAACAACTCCTTCGTCTCTTTCGAAGCACGATCAAACAACATCAACCGAAACCGATCACTCTCATACCCAGCCCGATCCTGCGACCGAAAAGCAATCCACTTCCCATCTGGCGAATAAGCCGGCCCATCATCGCTCCCCGGACTAGTCGAAATCTTCACCGGCCTCGCCCCCGGTTCATCCAGCCGCAGCGTGTAAATATCGTTATTCGTACTAGCCGCAGGAACAAGATCAAAATTAGTTACATATGCAATCTCCTTCGAGTCCGGAGCCCACGCATACCCCAGCGGCCCACCCAGCGAGAACGTCGGTACCTCCGCATCCGTAACATCCTGCCCCGGCGTCAAATCTCGCACCGCATTTCCATCCGTAGCCGACACCACCAGCACATGACTCCGCTTCGGCCCCACATAGCTGTTCCAATGCCGATACAGCAACTGGTCGAAGACCATAGCCTTCACCGGACTCTTCGCCGCCTCATCATCCTTCCGCTTATTGCACTGGTCCTCATGCAGCCACGAGTCCTGCGTGCTGCACTCCGGATACACCCGCGACACAAACAAAATCCTCTGCGAGTCCGGCGACCAGATCGCCCCATCCGCCTCCGTGCTCACATGCGTCAACTGCCGCGGAGTCCCGATCTTCCCCGCCGCCTCATCCCAGTCCGCCAGAAAGATCTGCGAAGCTCCACCCGCCGCCCCATCCGCCGACACAAACAAAACCTTCTTCCCATCCGGCGAAAACCTCCCACCCGACTCCCCATCCTTCCAGAAAGTAACCTGCCGCTCCCCACCCCCCGAAGAACCAGCACTCGGCACAGCCCCTCGCTTGCTACTCCCTACCCCCTCTTCCCGACCCCCTGCTTCTCTGCCTTCTGCCAACGGCACCACCCAAAGATGCGAAGTCTTCGTATTCGCCGCCAGGTCCACATCCACCGCCGAAAACATCACCCACTTCCCACTCGGCGACACCTGCGGATCGTTCACCCGCTTCATACGCTGCAGATCCTCAAACATCATCGGCCGCTTCCCCGACGAAGCAGCCATCTTCTGCGCCAAACCAACCCCACCCAAAACAAATCCAACCAACAACCCGGCGATCAATCTCATCGCGCCAGTCTAATCCCGCTGAAACCATCCCAAAAATATTTTCCGGAAATCCTGCATCAAGTTATAGACACAAAATCTACCGCACAAAAACCATCATTAAAACCACATTTACCATGCATTTCACCACATCCTGCACCACAAAACTTGCCGCGCAACCCACCTATCACCAATCACATACCCTCAAGCCACCTCCCGTACCACCGCCTCATACTCGCCGTTTTTTTTCTCCCCAAAAGGCAGCTCCACCACCACCGCAGCCCCATGCGGATGCAGGTTAAACGCACTGATCTCCCCACCATGCTCCCGCACAATCCCATAGCAAATACTCAGTCCCAGCCCCGTCCCCTCCCCCGGCTCCCGCGTCGTATAGAACGGATCGAACGCCCGCCCCGGCTCCCGAAACCCCGGCCCCGTATCGCTCACAATCACCTGCACCCCACGGTCATCATGCCCCACCGAGATCCGGATCGCAGCCTCCAAACCCTTGTCTTTCCTGCTAGATGTAGCAATCGCCTGCGCCGCATTATTCAGCAGATGCTCCATCACCTGCCGCAACCGATCCCCATTCCCACGCACCGCAGGCACATCCTCCCCCACCTGCACCACCAGCCGAACCCCGCGATCCTTCAGTTTTTTCTCGCAAGCAAGCGCCAACTCCCGCAACAGCCCCGACAGCTCTACCTTCTCCTCCCGCTGTACCGAAGGCCTCCAGAAATTCAACAAACGCTCCACCGTCTCCCGCATCCGCAGCGCCTCACAAATAATCGTCGCCGCATCCTCCTGCACCCGCGGTTCCTCCGTCGTCTCCGCAATCAGCTCTGCAAACCCGAGCACCGCCGTCAGCGGATTATTCAACGCATGCGCCACGCCACCCGCCAGTAAACCCAGTCCTGCCAACTTCTCCGTCCGCAACAATCTCTCCGCCAGCGCAGCATTCTCCATCGACCGCCCCAGCTTTACCGACAGCGCCTCCAACGGCCCCACTGCGTCAAACACCACCCTCCGCGGCAGACTCATCATCGTATCTGCGCCTACCACCAGCGCCCCCACCATACGCCCGCACGTATGCCGCAGCGGAAACACAATCACCCGCCCACATCCAGCGCTCCTCTGGCTCGCACCCAGCACCACGGCAAAGCTTTTCGTCCCCACCGGCACGCCTACGCCGCCGTCGCCTCTTTTCGCGCCGTCCCCACCCTCACGTTCTTTCACCACAACACGCTCGCCCCACTGATGCAGCGCCGCCTTCGTAACATCGTCCATGCCTGCACTGCCAGCCACATACAGCCGGCCTTCGGCATCCCGCGCCAACATCGCCGCTCTCCGAAAAGGGCTCTTCTCCACCACCACATCGCAAACAGTCCTGCTAAGCAAACGCACATTCCCGTCAGACGGCAAACGCGCATCCAGGTGCGCATAGGCCTCTATCTCCTCGCGAATCCTTCGATCACGCCGCCTCTCCTCGGCCCGCACCTGTTCCCGGAGCCGCTGCACCCATACCGCCCCCCCCAGACCCAGCGTCACCGGCGCACACACCCAGTGCTGCTCCACCACCCTCCAAGCCTCGCTCAAACCGACCCACATGACTTAACCTCCGCTTTTAGCGTCTACTCTTAATAGGGGTGGCCGTGCCCTCGTCGCGTGCCTTCCCTTTGGAGTCATTCACCAATGAAACCGATCACCGCCGGCCTTCTCGCACTTTCTCTTCTTCCGATATCGGCCAGACCAGCCCACGCCTTCTCCGCTGTCGCAAATTCAGACGCTGCCACCGCCGCCGCTCAGGACCCCGCAGGCTTCGGCCCTCTGGACCCAACACCCCCCACCGGCATGACGCCCGAGCAGGTCATTGAGAAATTCGGCGCCCGCGAGTCACTCTTCAAGCAAGCCCGCGAGAACTACACCTTCCGCCAGACAGTCAAAGTCGACACCCTCGACGAAGACACCAACCGCGTCGACGGCGAGTACCAGCAGGTCACCGACATTACCTTCAACAAGGACGGTAAGCGCGAAGAACACGTCGTCTTCGCCCCGCAAAACACCCTCGAGCGCGTCATCATGAGCCCCACCGACTTCGACGAGATCGAGCACCGCCTCCCCTTCATCCTCACCACCGAAGACCTTCCCAAATACGACGTCACTTATCTCGGCCGTCAAAAGGTAGATGAGCTCGATACCTATGTCTTCTCCGCTGGCCCAAAGACCCTCGAAAAGGGAAAACACTACTTCCAGGGCAAGGTCTGGGTCGATCAGCAGGATCTCCAGATCGTCCTCATCAACGGCAAAACCGTCCCGCAGGATACCCGCCGAGGCCATGAGGACCTTCAACCGCCCTTCACCACCTACTACGAGCAGGTCGACGGAAAATACTGGTTCCCCACCTACACCAAGGCTGAAGGCAACCTGCACTTCGCCGCCGCCAACGGCTCTCTTTCCCAGGACGTTCACATCCGCAACGTCGTAAAGTACACGGACTACAAGCAGTTCCACGCCACCGCCCGAGTCATCTACAACGGCGAAGACATCACCAACAACAAGGACACCACCCAGCCCCAGTCCACTCCTCCGCCACCCAAGAAGCCATAATTCCACAAAACAGCTCCTCTACTCACAGAGTGGAGGAGTTGTTTTTAAGCAGTCTGGCAATGCGCGTCGGGGTCGGCATACTGTTCGGACATCCATCGATCCATCAATGTTCCCGCGCAGCGTGCGCCGCACAGATGCTTCACTCCGGCAGAGTGTGCGTGCTTCGTCTGCCATCGGGTCAGCTTGATCAGCGGCTGATCTTCTCCGGGATTCTCTCCTTGAAAACAATCGACCCAGGCCAGCCACCAGTCCCCGCCCACGCCCTTCTTGTCGCCGCACACATCGCATTGATAACTCTCGCTGTAAGACATCCGCTTCTCTCCCTGCCGCTGAAAATATCACACCTCGCCACGCGCCCATGATGAATGCGCCGGCACGAACTTTCTGCTCACCTTACTTCACAGCTGTCGGATCTACGCGCCCCGAATCCGCAAGCATCTGCCAGTCCCCTATATCAACAGCCTCGAAGTCCGATCCCTTGATCGCCGTCAGCTTATGTAGATCATCATCGTTCCATCGCTTGTCCGGAGTCCCGATGATGAACCACGAATTGCCATTATCCGCCACAATCATTCCATACTTCTTTAATCCCTTGAGAATGATCTGATTCGTCTTCGAATATCCCGAAATGTCCACGTCGGCTTTCAGACGAAACCTTTGTCCCATCGGAGGATAGGACGGATCTTCTATCTTCGAGGCCTGGTGACGCGCCGGCCACACATACGCATGCTGCGACTTCGTAACTGAAAAGCGGATTGCATGCTTTACCTCTCCCGCTTCAATATCTTCGTAGCGCAGAAGTCCAGGCAGGATCGGCAATCCGGCAGCATCGGTCGATGTCTTGCCATCCGGGCGCAGGGCACTGCTTGTAAGGTCCATCTTGATTCCCGCCCCTGCATTCCAATTCCCGTCCGGTTGCCGCTGCACATTTCCCAACTCCATCAGCAAACAACGAAACTCATCCACAAGAATGACGTGGCGATCGCTATCCGCCGCCGAGTTTGGTCCGCCCTCAATCAGCGCATCGTCCGGTATCGGATACGATCCCAGATCGCTCTCATCCGAATACAGGAACTTGACCCTCTTATACCGGACCGAAGGCTTGATGATCGTAATCGGAATCCCATTGGCCGGGTCTACTCCAAAGCCCGGATGCAATGGCTTCTCCCTGCCTATCTTCTCCACGTAGGCATCCGAGTGCGCATCTTTCTTCGCCGTCGTAATCGGCGTGTTCCACACGTTATCCGCCGGAAAGACCGGACACCCTGCGACCTGGGGTCCGGCCGTCAGCACATTCCGAACTGGTTGTCCTGCTGCGGCCACTGTATCGGATTCAGCATTCTTTAATCGGCATGCAAGCATCACCACCCCGACAATAGATACGGACACGACAGCAAGAACACCCCTATACTGCCTTTTGTTTTCAACTCTCACCGCAATCTCTCCTTTGAGATGGGCCTGAAAACCCCGTATTTCCCTTGTAATTCGAGAAAACCCGCCTGCCTCATCTCGCATCACAACCCTTACGATATCCAGCAAGAAACCTTCTAACACAGTCTACTCACACTCTTTTTGTAATAACGTTCGCCCCCCTTAAGAGAGGGATCAGAGGATCTTTATTCTATGGCGCGAGTCCTGGTTATTGGAGCAGGAGTTATGGGTCTGGCAGCCGCGTATCAAGCCGTCATCGATGGACATCAGGTAGACCTTGTCGAAGCCGCACCCGAGCCAGGAGGCATGGCCGGACACTTTGACTTCGACGGCGACTCCATCGAGCGCTTCTACCACTTCGTCTGCCACACCGACTACCCGACCTTCGACCTCATGCAAGAGCTCGGCATCGCGCACCTGATGCGTTGGGAGCCAACAACCATGGGGTTCTACTCTCACGGCAAGCTCAACCCCTGGGGACAACCTGTTGCCCTCCTCAAACTTCCCGGCGTCAGCCTCATCTCCAAAATACGATATGGCCTGCTGGCCTTCATCTCCGTCCGGCGCAACAAGTGGGATGCTCTCGAGAAAGAATCCGCCAAAGATTGGATCATCCGCTGGTGCGGAGAAGACGGCTATCGGCAGTTCTGGAAAACCCTCTTCGAATACAAATTTTATGAATACACCGACAACATCTCGGCCGCATGGATATGGACACGCATCCACCGCATCGGCCGCTCCCGCAAGAGCATAATGCAGGAAGAACTGGGTTACATCGAAGGCGGTTCCAAGACCCTCATAGACACTCTTATCGACGCCATCGAAACCCGCGGCGGCCGTATCCATCTCTCCTCACCCGTGCGTTCCGTCACCACAGAAAACAATCATGTAACCGGCGCCGATACACCCTTTGGCCACTTCGACGCTGATTTCGTCATCTCAACTACACCGACGCCCTATGTCCCCGACATGGTACCCGACCTTCCCGAAGACTGGAAAGAACGCTATCGCGCCATCCATAATATCGGCGTCATCTGTGTCATCTTCAAACTCAAGCGGTCGGTCACGCCGCACTTCTGGGTCAACGTCGCCGTTCCCGATCTCACGATCCCCGGTGTGATCGAGTTCTCCAACCTTCGCAAGGGCATGTCCAACAACATCGTCTACGTCCCCTATTACATGCCCATCACCAATAAAAAATTCTGCTGGAGCGACGCCTGTCTTCTTACAGAGGCCTTCGGATGCCTCCAGTTGCTCAACCCGCAGCTAACCAAAGACGATATTATCTCTACCAAAGTCGCTCGTCTCAAGCACGGCCAACCCATCTGCGAACCTGGCTTCGCCGCAAAAATTCCTCCCATCCAAACTCCCATCAAAGGCCTGCAGATCGCCGACACCTGCTTCTACTATCCCGAAGACCGCGGAGTCGCAGAGAGCGTTCGCCTCGGCCGTTTCATGGCACGAGCCATATCCTAGCTGTTAGGAGAAGCCCTTATGTCCCCTTCTACTGTTGAGCAGGAAGAGACATTGAACAGACACCAATCCATTGGCGAAGCTTCGAAAGCTTCACTCCTCTTTCTTCTGTTCGCCATCGCTGTCGTCGTTCAGCTTATCTCCGTACGACGCACTCTTGGCATCTACGATGAGTGCCTTGCTCTCTACGGTGCGGACAGCATACTGCATGGAGGCAGACCGTATCGCGATTTCCTGACGCTATATGGGCCTGCTCAGTTCTATCTGCTTGCCCTCTTCTTCAAAATCTTCGGCGTCAGCGCCCTCGTCGGCCGCGTCTACGACACCCTCATCAAAGCAGGGATCGCGTGCGCCAGCTTTGTCCTGGTCACACGTCTGGCCAGTCGTAAATATGCCGCGATGGCGTTCGTCGCTGTCCTGCTCTGGCTCGCCTGCATGTACGACGCAGCATATAACTACTCCGCCTTTCCCGCGCTTCTCCTCTCTCTCATTAGTTGCATCTTCTTCTCTCGCTATATCAACGATCCATCCAGGCTCTGGTCTCTCTTTACTGCCGGAGTTCTCGTTGGCGCCTCCGTCTGTTTCCGCCACGATTTCGGTTTCTACGTTTGCGTCGCCCAACTCACCACTCTCGTTTGGAGCGCGCTTTCGACCAGGACTTCCGGCGAAACCAAACGCAGTGTTTTTCTTGCTCTTCGCCGGCCCGTACTCTACTACATCTCCGGCATCGTCATAGTCGTCGTTCCCGTAGCTCTTCTTCTTTTGTGGACAATACCGCGCAGCGACATCTTCTTCGATCTCTTCTACCTTCCAGCAAAGATCTATCCCAAAATGCGAAGCCTGCCTTTCAGAACCTTCGTCATTCCCCAACTGCTCCTCCATCCTTTTCGCTGGAGCAACCGATTCGAGCTCGAGGAAGCCATCGTCTTTTTCCCGATACTGGCCTGCATCGCTTCGGCGGTCGTCCTCTTCCTTTCGCGCAAACCCCAGTCCGGCCTCTTTAGCAATTCTCGTCAGCGCCAGATCTTTGGCCTGCTCACAATTCTTGGCACGCTCTTCTTCATCAAAGGTCTCATTCGGGTCAGCGCAATGCAGATGATTCAATGCATCGTCGTAGCAATCATTCTGCTAGCCGTCCTACTCAGTCGTCTCCCGCAACTAGGTCGTGTCCATTCCGCCATGGTGGCCGCCTGCGCTCTCATCTTCCTCGCCTGCAGCGCTCCCATCGTGCTGGGATTTTTCCTTTACGCCCACAACAACGTCGTCGATCTAACTCATCCCGGCCAACCCAATTCGTATTCGTCGACATGCCACCCGCCCGCTGGCCTCGAACGTGCACGTTGCCTGATCCTCAATCCAGACCCCGCCGCTGCAATCGAGTACGTCGTACAGCGCACCTCGCCGCAGGACCGCATCTTCGTCGGCGCCGGACGCCACGACAAAATCCTCGCCGACGATATTCGTTTCTATTTCGTCTCTGGCAGGCCCGCGATTACCAAGTGGCAGGAGTTCGATCCTGGCGTTCAGACCACGCTCCCCATTCAGAACCAGATCATCACCTCAATGCAGGAGTACTCTCCAAAATTCATCGTCCTTAACTCCGCCTGGGACAACCTGACCGAGCCAAACGGCAGCCGCTTCTCAAGCGGCGTCACCGCGCTGGACGACTACATCCACTCCCACTACACCCCTCAGGCCACCTTTGGAACGATCTCCATCCTGGCTCCCAATCAGGCCGCCGGCTCACCCTCGAAGTAGAGATACTTCCGCCACGCAGCATCGGCGCTCCCAATCATCCGCATAATGTGTCGCGATGTATGCAACGAGAACGGCCTCGGCTCACGCAACAACCGCATCTCAGTCATCTCGTGCAACATCTGGTTTCCCTTGCGCCGATTGCAATCATGGCAACAAGCCACCAGGTTCTCCCACGTCGACAATCCTCCACGAGACCGTGGAACAACATGGTCCAGAGTCAACTCCCCGGCAGTCAGCACAACGCTGCAATACTGACAACAATTGCGGTCACGCAGCAGAATGTTCTTCCGCGAGAGCGCCCTCGTCTGATGCGGAATCCTCCGATACTCCAGCAGTCGAATCACACTTGGCATCGCCATCTGCATTCGTGCCGCATGCAGCGTCGCGCCCTGCTCTTCCTCCGTACGCGCCACTCCCTTCAACACCAACACCAGCGCACGCCTCGCTCCGCAAATATTGATCGGCTCATACGATGCATTCAAAACCAGCACAGGAGTCTGCATCGCCGGCTGGCGAAACACTCCTACCCGAACATCCACTTCAGACAACGCACGCCCGGCATGATGTCCGCTGGCGTGCCCCGTGTGTCGTTTGCCACTTAGCCCTTGCTTCCGCATCTTCCCCGATTGCATTTTTAAGACCTCCGGTTCCAATTTGTGTTCGCACTCCGCCAAGCTTTGTTCGTATCAATCAATCCTTCATCATGAATCTGAATCCCACATCGCAACCATCTCTCTCTGCGCTCGCGACACCGTCGCGACCCATACCTTGCTCGCTCCTGCCCGCCGCAAAACCGTCGCACACGCCCGAGCCGTAGCCCCAGTCGTATAAATGTCATCGACCAGCAAGACCTCGCGCCCAATCAAATCTGCAGTCTCACTCACCGCAAACGCGCCCTTCAGATTTCTCCGTCGTCCACTCGGCGTCAACTCAAACTGACTCTGCGTATCCTTCACTCGCCGAATCACATCATGCGAAGCCCACAGCCTCCACGCCGGCGCACTCTTCTTCAATTCCTTCAGAGCCGCATCCGCCAACAGCACCGCCTGGTTATACCCTCGCTGCCTCTCTTTAGCCGGAAACAGCGGCACGGCAACCACCACCAACTCCGAAGCCGCCTCATCCTTCAAAGTCTCAACCGTTCGAGCCAGCATCCTACCCAGAGGCCGAGCCACCCCTCGCATCCCCTCATACTTCAGCAGGTGAACCATCTCCCGCAGCTCATCCTCATACACCCCATAAGCCACGGCCCTTTCAAAATCCGGTTCAGCCATCCGGCAAGGCGAACAAACCAACCCCTCCGCCGGAAACTGCCCCGCGTACCGGACCCCTTCCATGTCCAGCATCTCTCCACACCGCACACACAAGGTCGCCGACTGGGGCTCAACCCCGCCAATACATTCATCGCAAATTGGAATCAGGCCAGCTCGCAGCAAAGGGCCCCCACAGGCCTTGCAATCCGCTGGAAAAAAGGTAGTTACCAGATCATCTATCGCAGCCCGTGCCACCCTGCCCGGACTTCGTAAGACGCGCGAAACAGCGCGCCATTCCACCACCCCTCCAGGGGGACCACCAGGCGGAGCCCCGGTGGTATCTCCGAGCACTTTGTCATCCATGCATTGGCTGAAGACTCACCTCACTCGCAGCAGCAACGGGAAATCCGTGCCATTGCCCGCAGTATAAGCCTTTTCCACAGGTGGCAGTCAACAATTCTGTACCAAATCAGATGCATCGTGCTTCTCCTAACTCCCGCTGTTACACTCCTTCGCAGCCACGGCCCACAGTTTTCCAGCAGCGGAGATACCCATATGGCAACAACTACCAGCTTTCAACCCTTCATCCCAGCCACCGAAACGCGCCCCGAGTTCACGGCAAGAGCCCTCATCCTCGGAGCCTTCTTCGGCATCCTCTTCGGTGCTGTCACCGTCTATGTCGGTCTCCGCGCAGGCCTTACAGTTGCCGCCAGTATCCCCATCTCCGTCCTCTCCATCTCCATCCTCCGAGCCTTCGGCCGCTCCAGCATCCTCGAAAACAACATCGTCCAGACCACCGGAAACGCCGGCCAATCCATCGCCTCCGGAGTCATCTTCACCCTCCCCGCGCTCATCTTCCTCGGCTTCGACCTCGAATCCACCCGCATCTTCGCCCTGGCCCTCTTCGGCGGATGGCTCGGCGTCCTCTTCATGATCCCCCTCCGCCGCCAGCTCATCGTCGAAGAGCACGGTACCCTCACCTACCCCGAGGGCACCGCCTGCGCCGACGTCCTCATGGCAGGCGAACGCGGCGGTTCCTTCGCCTCCCGCGTCTTCCTCGGCCTCGGTCTCGGCAGCCTTTACACTCTCTTCCAAAACGAGAACCTCTTCGGCCTCTTCCCCGGAACCCCAAACTTCTCCCCCGACCTCGGCGACCAGCACCTCCTCAAAGGCGGAGCCATCCGCGCCGACGTCACAGCTGAATACCTCGGTGTCGGCTACATCATCGGCATGCGCGTCGCAGCCGTCATGCTCGCCGGCGGAGTCTTCTCCTGGCTGGTCCTCATGCCCGCCATCTACTTCTTCGGCTCGCACCTCGCCACACCACTCTACCCCGGCACCGTCCCCATCCACGACATGAGTCCCTCGCAGCTCTGGTCCACCTACGTCCGTCCCATGGGAGCCGGAGCCGTAGCCTGTAGCGGCCTCATCACCCTCCTCCGCACCGCCCCCACCATCCTCGCCGCCCTCACCGAAGGCCTCCAATCCATCGGCAAGAAAAAGGGCGCTTCAATCGCCACCGAATCCTCCACCACCCCACGCACCGAGCACGACCTCCCTTGGTCCGTCGTCATCGGCGGCAGCATCCTGCTAGTCATCCTCCTCTGGTTCTTCCTCCAGTTCAAACCCGTCCCCGGAGCCCAGGTCGGAGCTCTCGCAAACCTCGCCGCCGCCTTCCTCGTAGTCCTCTTCGGATTCCTCTTCGTCACCGTCTCGGCCCGCATCGTCGGCATCGTCGGCTCCTCAGCCTCGCCGGTCTCCGGCATGACCATCGCCACCCTCATGGCCACCGCCGCGATCTTCCTAGTCAAAGGCTGGACCGCACCCGCCTTCGGAGCCCTCGCCATCACCATCGGAGGCATCGTCTGCATCGCCGCCTCCAACGCCGGAGACACCGCACAAGACCTCAAGACCGGCTACCTCATCGGAGCCACCCCCTGGAAGCAGCAACTCGCCATCATGATCGGCGTCATCATCTCGGTCTTCTCCATCGGAACCACCCTCAACGCCATGAACAAAGGCCTCGAGACCTTCCAGCACCTCTCTCAACCAATCGCCGTCTCGCTCAACCAGCTCCCCGACGGCGTCCAAAACCAAGGCAACTTCACCCGCGACCGCATCCGCCTCACCGTCGACAAACTGGGTGCCCCATCTTCGCCGACGGCTTCATCGTCGGCTAAGGTGGGTTCGCAGGAGTCCCCGGAGATCACCAACGCACGTAGTTACATCCTTCTCAACGCAATCGGTTCAACCACCCTCGCCGACGGCAAATACCTCTACAACCCCGCCACCAGCCAAATCGAGGTCCAGTGGGTGCAAGGCATCGGCAGCGAAAAAGCCGCCGCCCCACAAGGCCGCCTCATGGCCACCGTCATCAATGGCATCCTCAGCCGCAAACTCCCCTGGTCCCTCGTCCTCCTCGGCGTAGCCCTCGTCATCATGGTCGAACTCCTGGGCATCCGTTCTCTCACACTCGCCGTAGGAGCCTATCTCTCCATCGGCACCACGCTAGCCATCTTCGTCGGCGGAGTCATGCGCTGGATGGTCGACCGCGCCCTCGCAAAGCAATACGAACGCGATTCCGAACGCGAACATCAAGCCTCACTCGAACTCTGGCACCGCGACCGCACCGAGTGGCTCGCCCAGCATCCCGACTTCGATCCCACCGATCCCGAGCACCTCAACCCCGCAACCGGCCTGCCCAACAACATCACTCTGCGCAGCCCTGAGGTTGAATCCGAGGTCTCCCCCGGCTCTCTTTACGCCTCCGGCCTCATCGCCGCCGGCGGCATCGTCGGCCTGCTCGGCGTCTCAGTCAGACTCTACGAGGCCGCCACCGACCGGTCCCTCCCCCGCTTCAGCGACCACAACCCACTCCACCACGACTGGGTGAGCGTCGTAATGTTCGCCCTGCTCGCCTTCTCGCTATACCATTTCGCAAAAAAGCCGCTGGACACCAAAGTCTGAGAACCTGTTAAAAACCTCTGAATCATTTATTGCATTCCGCCGTCATCCTGAGCGGAGCGAAGGATCCCTGTATTTGTCTTTGTTCTTGCTGTTGCTTGTTTCTGGTTCTTGCTGTTGCTTGTTTTTTGAAATCCAAACTAAACAGGTTCTAAGAAAACCTACTTCGACCCCGAAGGCACAGGAATTGCCTGATCCAACGGAATAGGCCGCCCAAAATCCGGCGTTCCATCGGGCTTCCACGTAAAGGGCTGCATGCGCGGAGACCGTTGATCGCCACAGCCCTGATTCGGCTGCGGATTCGCATGATACAAAATCCAATCCTGCTTTCCATCCAGCGACTTAAAGAAAGTATTGTGCCCCGTCCCAAAAACCGAACCCTCGGGATTCTGCCAGAACACCGGCCGGTCCGACTTCCTCCATGAAGCAGGATTCATCAAATCACTCGACGCAGACGCCTCCAGCATTCCAAGCGCGTAGTAATCCGTCCAGCATCCACTAGCCGAATAAACAAGAAACACCTTGCCTCCATGTTGAAGAATCTCAGGTCCCTCGTTCACGTCCACATGCGGCAAAGCCAGCACCTTTCCCTTTGAATCGAAGTCCCCCACCTTCTCCCACGGATGGTCCGGCACCGACAACCGTACGCGCGGCCCTTCGATCGTCCACGGATTCTTCATGCGCGCAATATAGATCCCCTGAACGCCGTTGCTATCGCCCTCCCATCCCGACCACACCGCAAAGGTCTTCCCCTGCGCCTCGAACACAGTCGCATCGATGGCCCACTTATCAGAAGCATCCGCAAGCTTTCCCTTGAAGGTCCACTCACCCTGCAACGGATCGCGCGAAGCATTTTCCACCACGTAAATGCGGTGATTTTCGTTGTTGCCCTCATCCGCAGCGAAGTAGATGTACCACTTCCCATCAAGAAAATGCAGCTCCGGCGCCCACAATTCGTTCGAATAGGGTCCGGTCGCAGGAGGTGTCCACACAACCTTCTTCTCTGCGTTCTCCAGATCTGCGATGTTCTTCGTCTTCCAGATCGTCAGGTTCGATCCGGTGCTATTCATGTAGTAAAAAAATCCATCCTTCTGAATCACCCATGGATCCGGTCCACTCGGCTTCAGGGGATTGTGAAACGTTCTAGCGGACGAACTGTCCTTCACCGTGTCGTCATTTATTTGACCGAACGCGGATCTCTCGCTGCCAAGCGTAAGCGCGGCAAGCACAGCAACTGCAGCAACAGCTTTCATCTTTTTCCTTGCAATTATTTTTTTGAATTGGAAACCACCGAACGAGAACCAACACAAAGATCAGCGTAAATTCTCAGCGCTCAAATCCTCATCATGCTTTTCAATTCTGGCAGACTCCTTCGGCTTCAAACCTCGAAGTATCTCCAGCAATTTTGCAGGATTGAACGACTCCAGATGAAAGTCAGCCCTCGGACACCCGTCGGATCCCGGAGCAGCAATGACAATCACCGGAATCTTTGGCTGGATAGCCTTGAGTTCCTCCGTCAACTCTTCCGCTGAGACATCCTCGATGCCTCCATCCAACACGATACCGTCGACAGCAGGAAAGCGCTTGAATATCTCCATCGCCTCTTTCCCGCTATAAGCAGTAAGCACGTTAAACTTGGCAGTTTCGATCACAAGCTTCCGCGTCGAGATGCTGCCCGGAAATTCTCGGTCGATCACAAGAAAACAAGGTCTGACCATGCCGCGAATTATCTACCAAAAGCCCTGCTTCTGCCTAATCGCCTACCTGCCGCTGTCCGCATGCAGCGGCAGATGAAACGAAAACACTGACCCCTGCCCCTGTTGGCTCGTAACCTCAATCGTCCCCCCATGCGCCTCTACAATCGACTTCGCAATCGCCAGTCCCATGCCCGTCCCCTGCACCCGATAGCGTTGTCCCTGCCCGCGATAAAACTTGTCGAAGATCATCATCCGCTCAAAATCGTCCACGCCCACGCCTCGATCCGCCACGCTCGTAACCAGCTCTCCCCGAGCCACCTCCGCGCTGATAAAGATCGGGCTGCCCTCCGAAGAATACTTCGCCGCATTCTCGATCAGATGCTGCAACACCTTCGCAATCCTTTCCAGATCCATCTCCACCATCGGCAGCGTCTCCGGCAGCCGCACCTCAACAGGATGATGGTTTCGCACCTGCGCCTGTACTGCCTCCAGCGCCACATCTACAGCCTCGCGAATCGGATACGGCCGCAGATCAAGCTTGATATCGTGCGCATCAAGGTCTGCCATCTCCATCGCCTGCCCCACAAGCCGGTTCAACCGCCCTGCCTCCTCTTCGATCACCTGCATCATCTCGCCCCGCTGCTCACCATCAAGCGGATCATTACGCAAACTCGTAATCGCAGCCGTAATCGAGGTCAGCGGGGTCCTCAACTCATGCGCCACCGAATCCAGCAGCGCATTCCTCAGCCGCTCACTCTCTCGCGAAGCCTCCACCCGCGCCAGCGTCTCTACTGCGCCAGCCCGCTCAATCGCAATCGCTGCCAACCCACACACCGCATCAAGCGCCTCCGGCGAAGTCCCCGACCCCGTAATCCCCACCGCCCCAATCGGCCGCGTCCCCAGCAGAATCGGCACCAGCGTCACCCCACGTGCTTCATCGCTCCGATGGTCACGCGAAAACGCCGCATCGCGAAGCTCAGCCGCAGTTACATCCATGTAGTCCGGGCTAGACCGGTAAACCCGGTCCCTATTCCGCAGATAGACCGCAGCCCCGGCAAGATTGAATGTCGCGGCAATCATATGCGGCAACACATTCAGCAGATCAATCACATCGCCCTGCACCAGCATCTGCTGGCTAAACTCATACAGCCGCTCCGCTTCACGCTGCCTTCGCCGAGAGATCTTCGCCTCTCGCCGAGCCCTCTCCGCCAACTGGCTCGCCACAATTCCCGTAACAAGAAACGCAAACAGCGCCACCCAGTTTCGCGCATCGCGAATCGTGAACGTCAACACCGGCGGCAAAAAGAAAAAATTAAACGCCGCCGAAGATAGAATCGACAGGTAGATCGAGTGCCGCAGACCCCAATTCGCCGCCACAATCAGAATGGCGATGATCATCGTCAACGCCACCGTCATCTCGTTGGCGTGCGCCCAGCGGAAGTACACCGCTACAATGACAGCGAGAGTACCAGTCGATACTGCATAGCGGATTGCACTTCGCGAAGCCGATCGTCGCACTCACATATCTTATCCCTATGGCCACCCGCGACCCATCCATGCCCGCACTCAAGAGCCCCGAAGAGTGGCTCGAAAAAGTAGCCCCCGAAAAAACACGCGGCACCTTCAAGCTCTTCCTCGGCTACGCCCCCGGTGTAGGCAAAACCTACAACATGCTCAGCGAAGCCATCCGCCGCCACCAGCGCGGCGAAGACATCGTCATCGGCGTCGTCGAAACCCACGGCCGCCCCCGTACAGCAGAACTAGCCGAGCAACTCGAACAGATCCCCCGGCGCCGCATCGAATACAAAGGCGTCGCCTTCGAAGAGATGGACCTCGACGGCATCATCCTGCGCCGCCCCCAAATCGTCCTCATCGACGAGCTCGCCCATACCAACATCGAAGGCAGCAAGCACCGCAAACGCTACGAAGACGTCCTCGAAATCCTCGCCGCCAACATCGACGTGCTCGCCACCATGAACGTCCAGCACATCGAAAGCGTCGCCCCCACAGTCCAAAGTGTCACCGGCGTCCCCATCCGCGAAACCGTCCCTGACTGGTTCCTCAAGCGCGCCGACGAGATCGTCATGGCCGACCTCACCCCAGAGGCCCTGCAAACCCGCATGCGCCGCGGCGATATCTACGGCACCGACCGCGCAGAAAAAGCCCTGGCCAACTTCTTCCGCCGCGGCAACCTCATCGCCCTCCGCGAACTCGCCCTCCAGCACGTCACCAAGGCCGTCGACCGCACCCTCACCGCCTACATGGACGCCAAGCGCATCCAGGCCAACTGGGCCGTGCGCGAACGCGTAGCCGTCTGCATCAGCTCCAACAGCGCCTCGCAGATGCTCATCGCCCGCGGCGCCCGCGTGGCAGAAGGCGTAGGCGGCGAACTTTTTGTGTTACATATTGAAACCGAGCGCGAGCACATCGAAGAAGACCAGAGCACCCTCGCCGCCAACATCGAGTTCGCCCGCAACCTCGGCGCTGAAGTCTTCGTCATCAAAGGAAAAAACATCGCCCACGCCGCAGCCCAGTTCGTGCGCGAGAAGCGCATCACCCACATAGTCTTCGGACGCACCGCCGTCACTGGACTTAGAAAGTACCTGTATTATTGGGCGATCCAGCACTTCCTCCGCGAAGCCCCCAACGTCGACGTCCACATCGTCACTCAACACTCGGAGCGTGAATGAAGCCCAACGACTCGCCCGCAAAGATTCTCATCGTCGACGACGAGCCCCAAATCACACGCGTCCTCAAGACCGCCCTTTCCACACAAGGTTATTCCGTCCGCACTTCGCCTAACGGCCTCGACGGCCTCATCGCCTTCCGCGAGTGGAACCCCGACGTCGTCATCACCGACCTCTCCATGCACGAGATGAGCGGCATTGAGCTCTGCCACCAGATCCGCTCCACCAGCGCCACCCCCATCATCGTCCTCTCCGTTCGCGATCAGGAAGCCGTCAAAATAGCCGCACTCGACGCCGGAGCCGACGACTACGTCACCAAGCCCTTCAGCATCCAGGAGCTACAAGCCCGCGTCCGCGCCCAACTCCGCCGCCGCACCGCCACCACTCCCGAGCCTCAGCAAATCATCTCCATAGGCGACTTCGTCATCGACGTTCCACAACACAAAGTCATCGTCCGGGGCCAGGAAACCCACCTCACCCCCAAGCAGTTCGATCTCCTCGTCGTTCTTGCCGAACACGCCGGACAGGTCCTCACCCATCGCGCCCTCCTGCACGCCGTATGGGGCACCAACGCCGACCAACCCGAGTATCTCCGCGTCCACATCGGCCAACTCCGCAAGAAGATCGAAACCTCCGAAGAACCGAGATACATCGTCACTGAGCCTTGGATCGGATACCGCTTCTACCCCAGCGGAAGCGTAGAGCTCTAGCATCTTTACGAATTCTTTACGACTTTCGCACCGACACTTTACGCCTAAGAGCATTCCATAGGGATTAGCGCCACTCGCAAAGGAAGCGGCGCTCTGACCCCATGCTGCTTATTTATTCGTCGCTGCGATACTGCCCCGCCTCCAAAGCTCCGCACAACCAAACCACCCAACACCTCTAACCGAAGGAGAGCACACCCATGTGGGACATCGGATGCATTACAGCAAGCGTGGCCTTCTTCCTGCTGGCTATCGCTTACACCACCGGTTGCAACCGGCTCGGCACAAAGGAGAGCAAATAATGCTCGAAACCCTTTTGCTCGGCCTCGTCACCGTCGCGCTTCTCGTCTATCTCGTCTACGCGCTCCTTCGACCGGAAAACTTTTAGCCAACTTCTAAAAAGGAAAGACCGTAACAATGACCGCCAACGGCTGGTTTCAAATCTGTTTTTTCTTCGCGCTCATCCTAGTCTGCGCGAAACCTCTCGGCCTCTACATGGCCCGCGTCTTTGAGCGTGAGCGCACCTTCGCCGACCGCATCTTCCGTCCCATCGAACGTCTCATCTATCGCCTCACCGGCATCGATGAAACGCACGAAATGGCCTGGACCGAGTACGCCATCGTGATGCTACTCTTCAGCGTCGTCACCATGCTCGCCACCTATGCCATCGAGCGCCTCCAGGGCCTTCTGCCATTAAACCCCCAGCACCTCACCGCCGTCGCTCCCGATCTCGCCCTCAACACCGCGGCCTCCTTCACCACCAACACCAACTGGCAGTCCTACGTTCCCGAAGCAACGATGAGCTATCTCACCCAGATGCTCACCCTCGCCTACCACAACTTCTTCTCCGCCGCCGTAGGCATGGCGCTTGCAGTTGCGTTGATACGCGGTATCTCCCGCAAAGAATCGAAGACCCTCGGCAACTTCTGGGTCGACACCACCCGCGCCTCGCTCTGGGTTCTTCTACCCACCTGCCTCATCTACGCGCTGCTTCTGGTCTCGCAAGGCGTAGTACAAAACTTCCGCCCCTACGATCAGGCAAAACTCGTGCAGTCGCAATCTGTAACCACAACAGGCACAGATGGCAAATCCACGACTCAAACCGTTACGACCCAGAGCATCGCACAAGGCCCCGTAGCCTCACAGGAAGCCATCAAGATGCTAGGCACCAACGGTGGCGGCTTCTTCAACACCAACAGCGCCCACCCATTCGAGAACCCAACGCCCCTCGCAAACCTGCTCGAGATGTTCTCCATCTTCCTCATCCCCGCAGCCCTCACCGTCACCCTCGGACGCATGACCCGCGCACCCAAGCACGGCTGGGCCGTCTTCGCCGCCATGGCCGCACTCTTCTTCGTCGGCGTCTTCGTCGCCTACTACGCCGAATCACAACCCAACCCACTCCTCCACGCTTCAGGAATGCGTATCGACCAGCACGCATCGCCGCTCCAGGCTGGCGGCAACATGGAGGGCAAAGAAGTCCGCTTCGGCATCGCGAACTCCGCTCTCTTCGCCACCGTTACCACCGACGCAAGCTGCGGCGCCGTCAACTCCATGCACGACTCCTTCATGCCACTCGGCGGTCTCGTCCCGCTGGTAAACATCATGCTCGGCGAAGTCATCTTCGGCGGCGTAGGCGCTGGCCTCTACGGCATGCTCATCTTCGTCGTGCTCGCAGTCTTCATCGCCGGCCTCATGGTTGGCCGCACGCCAGAGTACCTCGGCAAAAAGATCGAATCCTTCGACGTCAAGATGGCCATGCTCTACGTGCTCGTCTTCCCCCTCTCGATCCTCGGCTTCTCCGCCATCTCGCTCCTTACGCCGACCCTCGGCCTCCCCGGTATTACGAACCCCGGCCCGCACGGCCTTTCGCAGATCCTTTACGCCTACACCTCCGCCACCGGCAACAACGGTTCCGCCTTCGCCGGCATCAATGCGAACACCCACTGGTACAACTTATCGCTCGCCACAGCCATGCTCGTCGGTCGCTTCTTCATGATCGTGCCCATGCTCGCGGTAGCAGGCAATCTCGCAAAGAAGAAGCTCGTGCCCCCGTCGCCCGGAACCTTCCCCGTGCACACACCGCTCTTCACCGTGCTGCTCGTCGGAGTCATCCTCATCGTCGGCGCGCTCACCTTCTTCCCCGCGCTCTCGCTCGGTCCCATTCTCGAGCACCTCCTCCTGCAAGCCGGCAAAACCTTCTAAGCCAGAAAGAAAAAGAGAAACCTCACATGGCAAACACCCGCAAACGCTCTCTCTGGGACACAAAGATCGTCCGCCGCGCCCTCATCGATGCGCTGGTCAAGCTCAATCCACGCACCATGATGAAAAATCCCGTCATGTTCGTCGTCGAGATCGGCAGCCTCATCACCAGCATCTATCTCTTCCGCAACATCGCCGCACATCATCAATCGGTACGCTTCGACCTCCAGATCACGCTCTGGCTCTGGTTCACCGTCCTCTTCGCCAACTTCGCCGAAGCCATGGCCGAAGGCCGCGGCAAAGCCCAGGCCGACGCTCTCCGCCGCGCCAAATCCGAAACCATCGCCGTCCGCCTCCGTAGTGACGGCACCACCGAAAATATCGCCAGCTCCGACCTCCGCAGCGGCGATCTCGTCGTCGTCATCGCCGGCAGCATGATTCCCGGCGACGGTGAAGTCGTCGAAGGCGTAGCCTCCGTCGACGAGTCCGCCATCACGGGCGAATCCGCCCCCGTCATTCGCGAGGCCGGCGGCGACCGCTCCGCCGTCACCGGAGGCACCCGTGTCCTCTCCGACCAGATCAAAGTCCGCATCACTTCAAACCCCGGCGAAACCTTCCTCGATCGCATGATCGCTCTCGTCGAAGGCGCCGAGCGTCAGAAGACCCCCAATGAGATCGCACTCAACATCCTTCTCGCTGGCCTAACCATCATCTTCCTCCTCGCCGTAGTCACACTCCAGCCCATCGCCATCTACTCCTCGGCCCCACAAACGGTCTTCGTCTTAATCTCACTCCTCGTCTGCCTCATCCCCACAACCATCGGCGGTCTGCTCTCCGCCATCGGCATCGCAGGCATGGATCGCCTCGTCCAGCACAACGTCCTCGCCATGTCAGGCCGCGCTGTCGAAGCAGCAGGCGACGTAAACACCCTCCTGCTCGACAAGACCGGCACCATCACCCTCGGCAACCGTCAGGCCTCCGAGTTCATCCCCGCGCCCGGCGTCACCAAAGACCAACTCGCCGACGCCGCACAACTCTCATCCCTCCCCGACGAAACTCCCGAAGGCCGCAGCATCGTCGTCCTCGCCAAAGAGATCTACGGCCTCCGCGGTCGCGAGCTCCACGAGCTCAACGCCGAATTCGTCCCCTTCTCCGCAATCACGCGCATGTCCGGCGTCAATCTCGATGGCCGCATCATCCGCAAAGGTTCCACCGATGCAATCGCAAAGTTCCTCTCTGAAAACGGCGGCACCATGCCCGACGAAGTCCGCGCCGCAGTCGAAGTCGTAGCCCGCAGCGGAGGCACACCTCTCGTCGTCGCAGAAAATCGCAAAGCCCTCGGCGTCATCCACCTCAAGGACATCGTCAAAGGCGGCATGAAGGAGCGCTTCGCCCAACTCCGCTCCATGGGCATCAAGACCATCATGATCACGGGCGACAACCCTCTCACCGCCGCCGCCATCGCACGCGAAGCTGGCGTCGACGACTTCCTCGCCGAAGCCAAGCCCAAAGACAAGATGGACCTCATCAAACGCGAGCAGTCCGAAGGCAAACTCGTCGCCATGACAGGCGACGGCACCAACGACGCCCCCGCGCTAGCTCAGGCCGACGTAGGCGTAGCCATGAACACCGGAACCCAGGCCGCAAAAGAGGCAGGCAACATGGTCGACCTCGACAGCAATCCAACCAAGCTCATCGAGATCGTCGAGATCGGCAAGCAGCTCCTCATGACCCGCGGCGCGCTCACCACCTTCTCCATCGCCAACGACGTAGCCAAATACTTCGCCATCATCCCAGCTATGTTCGCCGCAACCTTCCCCGTACTCGCAGCGCTCAACATCATGCATCTCAAGACGCCGCAGTCGGCAATCCTCTCGGCCGTCATCTTCAACGCTCTCATCATCATCGGCCTCATCCCGCTCGCACTCCGAGGCGTTGGCTACAAAGCCATGTCAGCCGAAGCACTGCTCCGCCGCAACCTGATCCTCTACGGTATCGGCGGTATCATCGTCCCATTCCTCGGCATCAAGCTCATCGACATCATCATCACAGCCATCCACCTGGCCTAAGGAACACATATGCGTCGCAATCTCATCACCGCCGCTCTCTACACCGTCGTTACCACGATTATCTTCGGCCTCATCTATCCCTTCGTCGTTACAGGCATCGCCCAGATCATCTTCAAAGACAAAGCCAACGGCCAGCTCATCCAACAGAACGGCCAACTTATCGGCTCACGCATCATCGGCCAGCCCTTCACCGGCGCAGCCTACTTCCACTCACGACCCTCCGCCGCAGGCAACGGCTACGACGCCGCCAACTCCAGCGGCTCCAACTACGCCCCGACCAATAAGAAACTCATCGACCGCGTAACCACAGACGTCACCGCACTCCAGCAAGACAACCCCAACACCGACATCCCCATCGACCTCGTCACCTCCTCCGGCTCCGGCCTCGACCCCCACATCACACCCGCAGCCGCAGAATTCCAGGCCCCCCGCATAGCCCGCGAACGCCACCTCTCTGACGCTGCCGTCCACCAGCTCATCGACCGCCACACCGAAGGCCGCCAACTCGGCTTCCTCGGCGAACCCCGCGTCAACGTACTCGAACTCAATCTCGACCTCGACCGCACCGCACCACTACCGACATCACACTAGAGCTATCCAGAAACTATCGTTCATTCCAAGTCGTAATCCCGTTGCCCTTCCAGGTCGTCATCCTGACCCTGAGCGAAGTCGAATGGGGAAGGATCCCTGTATTTGTCCTTGCTCTTGCCTTTGTTTTAAATCCGTCTCTCCGCGCAAATCCGCGGTAAGCCTTCATTTTTCGCGCATCTTCTGACTCGTATCTTTCAAACATGCTCTGCTAGCATGGCTTCCTTATGGAATCCTTCAACTCCGCTCGTCGCGAGCTATTGAAACGAGGCGGCCTCGGCCTCGCCGCCGTAGCCGCCACAGCAGTACCCACCACCTACGCCTCCGCACAATCACCAACCCCCTCCCCAAACATCTTCGACATCCGAACCTTTGGCGCAGCAGGCGACGGCAAAACCCTCGACACCCCCGCCATCAATAAAGCCATCGAGGCCGCCGCATCGGCAGGCGGTGGCACAGTCCTCTTCCCTGCAGGCACATGGCTCTGCTTCTCCATCCATCTCAAAAGCCACGTCGACCTCTACCTCTCGCAAGGCGCCACCATCCTCGCCGCAGACTCCCCTCTCCCCGGCCAATCCACCGGCTACAACGGCGGAACCTATGACGCGGCCGAACCCAACAACCCATGGGAATCCTTCCAGGACTACGGCCACAATCACTGGCACAACTCACTCCTCTGGGGCGAAAACCTCAACGACCTAAGCATCACCGGCCCCGGCCTCATCTACGGCAAAGGCCTAAGCTTCGGCGGAGGCAACGACCCTCGCGGCAACTACCCCACCTACACAGCCGAGCAACCCGGCGTAGCCAACAAAGCCATCGCGCTCAAGAACTGCCGCAACGTCATCTTCCGCGACTTTTCCATCCTCAAAGGCGGCCACTTCGGCCTCCTCCTCACCGGCGTCGACAACCTCACCATCGACAACCTCAAAATCGACACCGACCGCGACGGCATGGACATCGACTGCTGCCACAATGTCCGCGTCTCCAACTGCACCGTCAACTCCCCCTGGGACGACGCCATCTGCCCCAAGAGCAGCTTCGCCCTCGGCCACGCCCGCCCCACCGAAAACGTCACCATCTCCAACTGCTACGTCACCGGCGCCTACGAGCTAGGCACCCTCCTCGACGGCACCTTCAAACTCTTCGCCCCCGAAGCCCGCGTCCCCCGCACCGGCCGCATCAAGTGCGGCACTGAGTCCAACGGTGGCTTCAAAAACATCACCATCTCCAACTGCGTCTTCGACGGCTGCGACGGCCTCGCCCTCGAGAGCGAAGACGGCGCCCTCTGCGAAGACATCACCATCTCCAACATCACCATGCGTAACATCCGCACCGCGCCTCTCTTCTTCCGCCTTGGCTCCCGTCTACGCGGCCCCAAAGACACCACAAAAGTCGGAGCCCTTCGCCGCATTCTCGTCAACAACATCATCAGCCACAACGCCGAATCCCGCCTCTGCTCCATCCTTAGCGGCATCCCCAGCTACGCCATCCAGGACATCAAGCTCTCCAACATCTACCAGCAGCACAAAGGCGGCAGCCCCGCAGAATCCCTCGCTATCCGCCCACCCGAAAACGAATCCAAATACCCCGACCCCGGCATGTTCGGCCCCATGCCATCTCAAGGCTTCTTCCTTCGCCACATTTCGAACCTCGAACTAAGTCACGTCGAAGTCGCATCCATCGCACCCGACCCACGCCCATCCTTCTTCCTCGAAGACATCACCCGCGCCGACTTCATCGCCGTCACCGCCCCCACCGGACCCGCCGCATTCAATCTCAACAAAGTCACCGACCTCCGCATCCTCCTCAGCCGCGCCGCACCCGACACCCACCTTTCCACTGCCGACAGTAAAATTCTCTAATTGTGCTGATGTGTCCGTGTCCTCATCGTCTACACTGATTCGCACACAGACACGTCAGCCTCCAGAGGACCGAGCATGCCTTACACCGTCTCACGCAACGGCCAGACCTACGGGCCCTACACCATTGAAGAACTTCAGCGCTACGTAGCCTCCGGCAACATCCTTCCATCCGACATGGCCAAGAGCGACGAGATGCCCAACTGGCTTCCCGTCTCCCAGATCCTCGGCGCTTCCGCCGCCACCCAAGCCCCCATCCCTCCGGCGACACCCACCTACCCGCAGCCCACAGGAGCCATCTATCCCGATCCCCCAAATCTCAACTGGGGCCTCGCACTTCTTCTCGGCTTCTTCACCTGCGGCCTCTTCATCGTCTTTTGGAACTTCGTCCTCGCCACCTGGGGCAAGCGCGTACAGCCCGCCAGCAAAGCCCTCATGTACTACATCATCGGAGCGGTCCTGATCTTCATAAACTTCGGCGGCTCCTACGGCGTCTTCGTTGCACTCGGCCATCACCATCACCCGCATCAAAGTGTTCTCAGCAGCCTCATCACCATCGCCAGTTGGGTCGTCCGGCTCATCGCCCGCTTCACCCTCCGCGACGACATCGAACGACACTTCAACGGCCCCGAGCCGCTTGGCATCAGCCTGAGCGCCGTCATGACCTTCTTCTTCGGCGGCATCTACTTCCAATACAAGCTCAATCAAATTAACGATCTCAAGCAGGCCATCCGCTACCAGAACACCATCCGATGACCGCATCTCTCCAGGGCCGCGCGACAAGCATCTCACGCGCGGCCGCACCTCTCCTCGCCATCGCCTCTGCAGTAGTCCTTCTCCTTCTCTTACCGCCCACGCGGTACACCTTCTACCCGCAGTGCCCCATCTACAGCTCATTTCATCTGCTATGCCCCGGCTGCGGCACGACACGCGCAATCGCAGCATTGCTTCGCGGCCACCTTAGCGAAGCCCTCCACCTCAACGCCCTCACAACCCTGATGCTCCCCATCGCCACCGCATACGCCATCCAAATCTACCGCAGCTACCTAAGCGGCAAACCCATCCACTGGCCCCAACCATCCCGCATCACCATCTACACAATCCTCTGCATCACAATCATCTTCACCATCGCCCGCAATCTCTAACCTGTTTTGCATCTTGTCATCCCACAGGGATCTCCTTCTGTCGTTGCTTTTGCTTCTGAGGAGGAGAAGGAGGAGATAGACATCGGCTTAGCCCAGACCCGTCGCTGTCTTTGTTTTGCTTCTGAGCTAGGACTGGGCTTAGCCCAAACACATCGCTGTCTTTGTTTTGCTTCTGAGCTAGGACTGGGCTTAGCCCAAACACGTCGCTGTCTTTGTTTTTGCTTCTGAGGTAGGCCTGGGCTTTAGCCCAGGCATTAAAAGCCCTCAGAATAAGGGGCTTTAGCCCCTGAGGTTTGCCTTTCTCGTTCGTGCCTTTAGAGTCTTCCCGCCAAAACGCAGAAGGCCCCGGCATCCCGCCGAGGCCCTCCTGCAGACGCTTCAATGAATCGGCTTACACCTCAACCGCAACCGGCTCACTGACAGGCGTAGCAGAACCGCCCTTCAGGTCCGTTCCGCCGGGCTTGCGAATATCGATGCCGCCCTTGAAGAACGCGCCGTCTTCAATCGAGATGCGCGCCGCGATCACATCACCCGTCAGCGAGCCTTCGCTGCGAATGTCCACACGATCGCTAGCCTGGCAGTTACCACGCACTTTGCCAAGCACAACAATCTCACGCGCCACAATGTTGGCCGCTACCTGGCCATTTCGGCCTACGGTCACACGGTTGCCGGGCAGGTTGATCGCGCCTTCCACCTTGCCGTCGATGTACAGCGACTCAGAGCCTGTCAATTCACCTTTTACGATAAGAGACTTGCCAATCGTCGCCTGCTCGCCCGTCGGCACCGCAGCCGCGGTCGAACTGCCGACCGTCGCTGACCGAGTCGGGCTGGCCTCAAAGCTTGCCGGCGGGGTCGGGCGTACCGGTTCAGGAGTTGAGGGGCTATTGCTTCCGGGCTGATTCGGTTTCCACATATTCGTTAATTTCCTTTCGTCTCTTCACTGCAAATATCGCCGCTGCGGGCTGCTCGCACGCGCCACCACACCGGCAGCACGCATTCTTTCCACGATACTACGCTGCAATTCCCTGCGTACAATGCACGATTCACAATCTATTCCACAGCTTTTGTGCCTTTTCGTATACCCCCGGAAGACCTTTCCTCCCTCTCCGCAATTTCTACCCCACAGTATCCCTTTTATTCCACCCCCCAAAAGTGCCACCGCACCAGCACCTGAGCGACTCAATCCTCCGATAGCATAGCCACACGGAATCCTCCCAGGAGAGTCTCATCTTGAATCCAGGCCGTCTCCTTGCCCTCTTTCTCTTAGCTGCCCCACAACTCTTCGCCGCCGCCCCCAAGGTCCACACCGTCACCCTCGGCCCCATCCGCAAAGTTCCCTACACCCAACCCGACGCCACACCCGACACCAAATCCGACGAGACCTCTACCCTCAAAGTCCGCCCCCTCTTCGTCGACGACCGCCAGAAAGAGTGGACCATGGGCGAGGTCCACGACATCACCGACCGCACCTTCGCCATCCGCCGCGCCCTCCACATCAACGACTCACTCCCCTCAGAAACCTCCCAGCACTGGGTCTGGCAGCCCGGCCCCTGGATCACAGTCGACCGCATCACCGGCCATATCACGGCCCTCCACCTCCCCGACTTCGATCCCGTAGTCTCCAACGCCGTCTGGTTCCGCGACTACGCAGCCTACTGCGGCACCACCAACACAACAAAGGGAGGCCTCTTCGCCATCGTCGCCCAACTAGGCGCCCGCCGCGCCGTAGTGCAAAAACAAATCGACAAATGGCCACAACCGAACCACTTCATTCCGGTCTGCCAACCAGCAAAATGGGCCCGCCTACCCACCCGCGTCATCCTCCAACCCACCGGCGGCGACCCCATCACCTTCGACGTCCTGGGCACCTCCTCCATCATCGAAGAAGGCGACAACGCCGACGAAAATTAACCCAATCTCCGAGACAGCCCCCAAGCCAACCCAAAAATCATTCCCACCTTTAGCTCGACTAGAGCGACATAAAAAGCTCCGCCATTGCAAAAAAACTTCACCATAAAAAGAAGCTTCGCCACAAAGAGTCGTCATTCTGGGCTTCGCCACAAAGAGTCATCATCCTGAGCTTCGCCACAAAGAGTCATCATCCTGAGCTTCGCTAAAAGAGCCGTCATTCTGAGCGAAGCGAAGAATCCCTGTATTTTGCTTTTTCCGTTGTAGTTGCAGTTGCCTTCCTTTGTTTGTCATCCCGCATGGATCTGCCGTTGCCCTTGCCTTTCTTGCTTGTCATCTCCGAAGGGATCTGCTTCTGCCGTTGTAGTTGCCGTTGCCCTTTGTCATACCGTAGGGATCTGCTTCTGTCTTTGCCGTTGCCTGTTCTCCCCAGCCTGACGAATACAGCAAGGGGTGCCTCATCCATCGCGGTCTCATTGCGATGGGTGGGAATGTAACCCGCTTCCAAGCCAGCTCTTGCTTTTGCTGTTGCTTGTCCTTTTGTTTGTCATCCGTAAGGATCTGGCGTTGCCCTTGCCTTTCTTGCTTGTCATCTCCGAAGGCATCTCCTTCTGCCGTTGCCTATTCGCCCTCGCCATTGTTCTTGCCGCTGCCGTTGTTCTTGCCGTTGCCTCTGAGGTGGAGCGGGGCTTTAGCCCCGCGTCTAAAAGACCAGCGCAAAGCGGTCACCGCTCTGCCGAAGGCCGGAGTGAAGGCGAAGCCGAAACGACTGATCTATTGCCGTTGTTGTTGTTGCCGTTGCCGTCGCATCTTAGGTACCCCAAGACTGGTAGCCCAGGGCTTTAGCCCTGGTTCTCCTTGGACCTCTCAACCACCCAAAAGAAATGGGCTTTAGCCCTGAATGTCTTCCTCCCACAACCCAAACTAGACCAATAACTTACCACCACCACCCTCAAAATCCCCAACAAAACCAAATGTCAAGCCGAAAAGCCACTCAAGCCAAACAAAACAAACCACATCCCCATTGCAAAAGAGTTTGACTCAATCCGATACAATTAAATAAGAATCAGAAAAGAATCCCCGGCACAAAGCCGGGGATTCTCATTTAACCCCATAGTTCTTTTAGAAAGAGGAATTTACCCGTAACCCATTGATCCACAATATTTTGCAGCTAACCCATCTGAATACAATATTTTACAGACGCACCCTGCCCGCAAGCGCAACAAAACAAAGAGGATAGCAACAAAAATACCCCCACCCACAAGGGGGGTGGGGATACCAATGAATTAACAGTCAGAACTATTGAGCAGCAGCCAGGATGAGCTTCCTCAAAGACGGCAAAAACGTAAACCGCACCAGCGCCGCATTATTCTCCGCGTCTTTAATGAGCTGCAACTGCTGATCGCTCCAACCCGAAGGAGGCTTCTGCCCGGATTGCAGATACCCAAGCGCCGCTGTCCCAGCCTTCGCAAGCTGTTCCAGCTGCGTCACTCGAACCTGCGCATCAGGCATCCGCGGAGACCGCGCCACCAGTTCCGTAAGCGCAGGAATAGCATCCTGCCAAGACTGGAACCGCTGCGCCAAAGCACGTCGCCTCTCCTCCGCCGCAGACCCACCGCTCACCACGGCATCCACCTGCGTGCGAATCTCAAACCGCGAAGGAGGATCAGGCACCACTGCATCCACCAGCCCGCTCAGCGGAGTCGTAGCGTCCGTATGCTGCGCCTCATAGCGATCGCTGAAGCTCACCGGCTCCAGCACCGAAGCAAACGTAGTCAAAGCAACCGGATTCTGCGAAGCCGCCAAACTGCGCAGAGCCCGCTGCGGACCGGAGATATGGTTCAGCCCGACCAACTCCAGTTCCAGCGAAGTCGGCCAAAGTCTGCGGTACATATCCGCTACATCGCGCACCGAAGCCGCCGACCAGAACCGCTCTGCCACCGCTGCCGTTCGCGGCCAGATGCGCGAATCAATCGTCCGTTCGTTCAAATGTTCGGACCACATACAAACTTCGCCACCAAGGATGCGAGCCTTCTCCTCCGCGGTCAGCGAAACATCCGATGGAATCGGATCAGCGAGATAGTGTTCCTCGGCTGTCTTCATTCCATCCAGATAATAAGGAGCAGACAGAATGCCCGTATAACCTTGACGCGCCCCCTTAGCCAGCGAGTCACCGCCGCGCCACGACTGCACGATCACATCCTTCGGCAGTCCCGGCGTCAACACCTCATCCCATCCAATCATGTGCTTCCCATGCTTGGTCAAAATCGGAAGCAGCCGTTGATTGAAGTAAGCCTGCAACGCATCCGTATCCTTGATGCCCTTGGCCTTCATAAAGGCTGCAATCTTAGGATTCTCGCGCCAGGCCTTACCGGTATTCTCATCGCCGCCGATATGGAAGTAAGCATCAGGAAAGATCTGCCCCATCTCCTCAATCAACGCATCAAGAAACTTATAAGTCTTCTCCTCCGTAGGATCGAGCGACTCATCGTGAATGCCAAACACAACAGGCAACTCCGTAGGAGCCGCCGAGCTTCCATACTCCGGATACCCGATCAACCAGCTCACCGAGTGCCCCGGCATATCGAACTCCGGCACCACGCGAATCCCACGCGCCCGAGCATAAGCCACAACCTCACGCATCTGTTCCTGCGTATAAAACTGACCGCCCGAACCCATGCCGGTCAGCTTCGGAAATCTTTTGCTCTCTGCCCGAAACCCTTGATCGTCGCTCAAATGCCAATGAAACACATTGAGCTTCACCACCGCCATTCCATCCAGCGTGCGCTCAATCATGCTCACAGGCTCAAAGTGGCGACTCACATCGACCATCAATCCGCGCCAACGAAATCGCGGCGAATCCTCAATCTTCACCGCCGGAAAATGACAAGCGCCGCGCTCGCACTCAATCAACTGCAGCAACGTCTCCATCCCATGCAACGCACCAACAACAGTAGCCGCACTCAACTTCACCTGCGCAGTAGATACAACCAGCGAGTAAGACTCATCCTCCTCCAGCGTCTGCACCACTGCGCCAGCGCCCTTCACATCCACCACCAACTCACCCGCACCATCAGCCTTCGGCCCAGACTGCGACTGACCCGAAACGTACTCCAACCGCCGCAACATGCGGTCGACTCCGCCCTCCAGCCGAGCATCATGGAACTGCCCATAAGTCATACGAAGATGCGCCGTCACAGGGAACGCTCCCTGCCCCATCTGAACCGAAGCTGGAACAGGCATCATCACCGTCTTATCGCCCACAGCCGATCGCCCATAGATCGTTCCCGAAAGCAACAGCCCCACTATAACGACAGAAGCACGCGAGCACAGCGAGCGAAGAGATACTCTCCGCAGAGGAGACACATCCTGATGCATGTACTTTCCTTTCAGACCAACAGAACTGATTCGAGTAACGCGTAAATGAGTATAGGTCTACAACTCGTGAAACCGGAGCATCTATAATCCCGCCATGCAAATATACCGGTTCTGCCTGTCCGCTCTTCTCCTGCTCACGTCGATCAGCCCCGCAGGCTCACCCATATTTGCCCAGACACCCAGCTCCACAGAAACCATCCTCCACCCGGCGGATCTCGATTCCCTCATCCCCGCCACCGTCTACTTCCAGGGCCAATCCGCCACAGTGCAAAAGCGCAACTCCGCCGGCGTTCGTTTCAACGGAGGCGCCGTAATGTTCGCCACCAAGATCGACACAGGCGGCTATTCCTCAGGCATTCAGGAGCGATACCAGGCCTATCTGATTACTGAAGTTCCCCTGACCATCGGCGGAAACCGCCTCCCGCCGGGCGCCTACGGGGTCGGCTTCATCGCCAACAACAAGTTTGTTGTCATGGACTTAGGCGGCCATGACCTCTTCCTGGCCGACTCTCAACATGACGAAGCACTAACTAGACCGACTCCGCTGCAGATTCTTCCTGACCGCACGCCCCAAAGCTACCGCCTATACGGCGGCAGAACGTTTATAACGTTCAGCCGCGCCTCTGAATCAGGAAAGTAACGCAGCATGCGTAATAAAGTCCCCTCGAATCATAGCTAAGTCAGTCCTTTACAAGGACAACCCTCTACCCACGGTCCTCTTTACTGAGGGGCTTCCCCCTCCAATGAAGTTCTTTGGGGCATTAACACAATCTAGAACTCCCCATTTCTATTTTGTTGTTACTTAGGCTTATCTCTTGACAGTTGTGATTTGCGTGTGGCTTACTTGGCAGCGGTAAAAATTATCACTCTTACAACTTTGATTCGAGATTGACACTGCAGCGCCGCGTGTACACCAAAAGGCACAACTGGCGCAGCACTAAACCGCAACAGATCACACAGGATACCAAGCATATGAAAAACACTATTAGACGGCTATTCCTGGTCTTGCTGCCGCTGGCCCTGGCATGCTCTAACATCACGCTTCATGCACAGACGTCCTTCGGTCAGATCGCCGGCACTGTCAACGACCCAACCGGCGCAGCCGTCAGCGGCGCGACCATTACCGTAACGAACGTGGACACCAAGGTCGCCCGCGTCGTTGTTGCCGACAGCAATGGCTACTACGTCCTTACTAGCCTGCCTATTGGCAATTACACTCTGCAGGCGACAGCACCGGGCTTCCGTGGGGAGCAGCGCACCGGCCTCTCCATCACGGCCGATGCCCACATTACGGCGGACTTCCAACTTCAGGTCGGCGGCGCGACTGATACCGTAAGCGTCTCCGCCGTTTTAGGCGAAACCCTGAACACCACCAGCGGCGAACTCGCGCACGTCATCGATCCGGCGCAGGTCGCGAATCTTCCCTTGAATGGCCGCAACTACGTACAGTTGATGACCCTGATCCCTGGCGCCATCACCACCAATCCTGATAACTTCGCCATCACGACAAGCCTCGCGTCCAACACCCAGTCCATCAATGGCAACAGGGCCGACTCCTCCAACCTAACCGTTGACGGCGCCTACAATCAGGTGGCTGGTAGCAACTCGAGCTTGATGAACAACGTCAGCCCCGACTTCATTCAGGAAGTTAAGATTGCAACCTCGAACTTTTCCGCAGAATACGGCCGCACCTCCGGACCTGCCTTCAATATTGTAACCAAGAGCGGCACAAACGGCTTCCACGGCGGCGTCTTCTACTACATGCGTAACAACTACCTCGACGCCCGTAATTACTTCGCGGCGAAAAAGACCCAGCTCATCTATAACGACTTCGGTTACAACGTCGGCGGTCCTGTCTTCCGCAACAAGTTGTTCTTCTTCGTCGGTGAGGAATGGAGACGTCTGCGTCAGCAAGCAGCCCCAACACGCTTTACCGTTCCTAGCTCAGCGCAACTCGCTGGCCACTTTTCCACTCAACTTTACTATCCCGGAACCAAGACCCCCATTCCAAACAACGACATCAGCTCATTGATCACCGCAGATGGCCAGGCCATCGCAAATGTCTACAAGACGATGGCGGGATTGGGTCTCAGCTATACCGATCAGGCAATCGCAAACAACCTCACTCTCGCACCGACGAACCCGCTCAATTTCCGGCAGGATTTCGTTCGTCTCGACTACCACATCAACGACAAGCACTTCCTGTACGGCCGTTGGATCAGCGATCACAACACCCTCATCGATCCTTACGGCACCTTCTCCGACAGCGGTGTTCTTCCTACCACACCCACACAGCGTAACCGTCCCGGACAGAGCGTCCTGCTCGCTTACACATGGAACATCACACCCTCCATCATTAATCAGGCACAGGCGAACTTCAGCTACGCCGCCCAGCGCATTCCTCCTTATGGCGTCAACTGGGAACGTTCCACCTACGGCTTCCAGTACAACCGACTCTTTCCAGGCGGCGGATCCTATCCCAACGGCATTCCCAAAGCGACCATCACCGGCTTTGCTCCATTCCAGGGCCCCAACTTCGCACTCAAGTCGCCAACGACTGATATTGAGGTCGGTGATTCGGTCTCAATCGTCAAGGGCAACCACCTTATCAAGACCGGCGTGATCGTCATCCGAGATCGCGTCGATCAAAATGGCCGTCCTTATTACACCGGAAACGTCAACTTCAACGGCAGCAACAGTGCAACGACCACCGGCAATGCTCTGGCAGATGCTCTGATCGGTAACTTTGCCAGTTACTCGGAAGCAAGCGCCGATCCAACCGGCCACTTCCGCTTCACTCAGCCAGAAGCCTATGCTCAGGACAACTGGAGAGTGTTTCGCAACTTGAGCATCGAGTACGGCATTCGCTTCCAGTACATTCAGGCGATGTATACCCAGGGCAACAACATGGCGAACTTCGATCCCAAGGTATACGCCGCAGGCACACCTGTATCGCTCAACACCAACGGAACGCTCGTTCCCAACTCTGGCAATCCCTTCAACGGTCTGGTCCGTGCAGGTAGCGGCGTTCCGTCCGATCAGGCAATCAGGGTCCCGAATATCAACACCGCGCTCTTCCCACTCATCCCGGCCGGCGCACCTCGCGGTCTTTACAATATGAACGGAGCTTTTGGACCGAGGTTCGGATTCGCATACGCTGCGAATGACAAAACCTCTATTCGCGGCGGGTACGGAATCTTCTACTTCCGTCCCGAAGGCAACCTCACATTCAGTTCGGTCAATGTTGCGCCATTTCTCACTAACACAGAGTTCGACAATGGAAACCTCGCAACGCTCGGCCAGGGCACACCGAACACCAGCGCACTGCAAGGCACCATCTCCGCTATCAATCCTGGCCTGATCAACCCCTACGTTCAGCAATACAGCCTCGGGGTGCAGCGTCAACTACCCTACGACATGTTGCTCGAAACAAGTTATGTAGGAAACGTTGGCCGCCACCTGGTGCGTCAACCAAATATCAACTTCCCGGACCTGCCTTCCGTCGCGGCCAATCCCAAGTACAGCACCAACTACTTCAACCCGTACAAGGGCTATAGCGCGATCAACATGTGGCTGAGCGACTCCACCACCAACTACAACGCATTGCAGATCTATCTTTCGAAACGTGCCGGCAGGCTCAACTTTACCGCTGGTTATACCTATGCCAAGAATTTGGGCGATTCGTCCAGCAATAACTTTACGCTGGAGAACTGGCGGAACCTGCCCTACAACTACGGCTCTTTGAGCATCGACCGCAAGCACGCCTTTGTAGCAACAGCTGTCTGGCAGATCGCCGAGCTCAGGAACCAGAACACGCTCGTCAGGGAGACGCTTGGCGGCTGGCAGTTGAGCGGAGTCGGACGCGCCCAGAGCGGTCCTTATTGGACCATCATCAGCAGTACCTCCACCGGCAATCGTCGTGCAGACTTCCTTGGCGGACCCTATCTGGTCCAAAGCGGCCGCAATGCAAACAACTACATCAATAAAGCTGCATTCACCGCCCCTCCTGCTGGCCGGTTCGGCACCTCAGGTGTCGCTCCGGTGGAAGGCCCAGGACTGCAGCAGATTGATGCAACCCTCGCGAAGACCTTCCTTGCCGAAAGGCGCGTACAAGGAAAGTTCCAGTGGGACATGTTCAACGTCCTAAACCGCACCAACTACTCCAACCTCAACGCAACAACAACAAGCAGCAGCTTCGGAACAATCTCCGCTGCCTACCCGCCACGGCAGATGCAGTTCGGACTCAAGATTCTCTTCTAACCTGCTCTAACAAGCAACAAAAGGGCGGAGGTTGCATTCGTGCAACCTCCGCCCTTTTATGTCGACCGTACATCAGACTCATTGCCGTCTCAAATCATTTCTGTGTAACTCGCATCGCGATCCGTCTGTTCTGCGCACGCCCTGCCTCGGTAGAGTTATCACCCACAGGAAACTGTTCTCCGTACCCCTGCGAACTAAGCCGCGATGCGTCGATCCCCGAGTTGACCAGTGCATCCATTACATTCTTAGCCCTCGCGGCAGAGAGCGACATATTCGCAGCCGCATCGCCGGTATTGTCGGTGTAACCGCCAATCTTCAGATGAACATTCGGATACGCTTTCAGAATCGCGGCAATATTCCCTAGTTGCTCCTGCGACGAAGGCTGCAGCGTCGCGCTTCCCGTATCGAACAGCAAGCGGTCGAAGTTGAACCACGTCGTGTCATCCACAGGCTTGGAAGAATCGTTGAGAAACGCGATCAGCTTATTCTCGACTCCAAACTGGGGAATATTAAGTTCCACACCATCCGGCAACTTTGTCGCGAAGAACTGCCCCAAAGCGGAAACAGCCGAAGCTCCAGCGTTCGATACCGTTTGCACCGCCTCGCCCACCGGCGCTTTCGCCCGATTGAAGAACCACAACAACCCGAGCAGCAGTACCGCGAGCAGAATAACCGGCCCTAGCCAACGACTACCAGCCTTGGCTGCCGCTACCGGAGCAGCGGCGGCAGCAGCAGCATAGCCAGGCACACCTCCCAGCAAAGAACTCAACCCGGCAGGTAGAAACCGTGTCAGCCCCGACGCCTCGCTCTTCAACTTACTGGCGAGATCCGTTGCACTCGACCCACTCTCGCGTACGTGCTGACCTAGCGCTCCCAGCACAAGGGGAGCAGCCATGCTCATCAGCATCCCAGCCTTGCCGCTTGAAAGCCCCGACGATTGGCCAATTGCATCCGTAACTGCCGGCAACCGAGCTCCGAAGACACTCGAAAGAAAGCGGCTTCCCAGATCACTAATCGTCGAGCCCGACGCTCCCGAAACAACAGCACCAGGATTCGAGATCAGGCTGGTAAGCGCGCTCGGCGTATTCGCGGGATTTGTGATCATGCCGAAGATCTGCCCCATAAACCCGGGCTCATCAACTTTAGCCGCTACCCCGGAAAGGATCGCGGCTGACCCGCTCTGCAGTCCACGCTGAACAGTCTCCGTAGACTCTCCAAGCTGCGAAGCGATCGGCCCGGCGACATTCGGGCCAAGCAAACTCATTACGCTCTCGACGATAGAACCTGCCATACGTTCTTCCTCCTCTTTAATCCGTCAAACGGTCCCTCCGTTTTTTATTGATGGCCGTGGTGCATGCGCTCACAACAAGAGGATTCGCATCCAGCTCCGAGCGCCAACCCATACACGCCCGTAATAGTGGCCCATGAAGGCGAAGCAATACTAAACCCGCCTCCGAACAATAATCAGCATTCCCCAAAAATTCACTTTGAGGTCATCGAATATCACCGACCGCATCAAAACGGTCCGTACCTGACAAAATAGCCAATCGAAAGGGCTTACTCTTCCGCCTCATCGTGCAGCGGCCTCTTCGCGGTGGCCAGTATCTTCTCCGAAAGCGCTGGCGGCACCACATCATAATGATCCATCTCCATTCGGAAGCTGCCCCGCCCCTGCGTAATCGACGTCAGCGTACTGCCATAACTCAGCATCTCAGCCATCGGAACCTCAGCCCGTACTGTTGTTCCCGCACCCGTGCTCTCCATCCCTTGCACACGCCCGCGCCGCCCATTCAGGTCCGCCATCAACGCTCCGGCACATTCATCAGGCGAATCGATCTCTACCCGCATCACTGGCTCCAGCAACGCCGGCTTCGCCTGTTCCATACACTTGCGAAACGCCAGATGTGCTGCCATCTTGAACGACATCTCGCTCGAATCGACATCATGATAGCTTCCATCGAACACCGTTACCTTGATGTCAACCACCGGATACCCAGCCAGAAATCCCCGCGCAGCCGACTCATGAATCCCTTTCTCCACTGCGGGCACATACTGCCGCGGAATTGCTCCGCCAAAAATGTCATTCTCAAACACAACACCACTACCACGCGGCAACGGCTCCATGCGAATCTTGCAGTCGCCAAACTGCCCGTGTCCACCTGTCTGCTTCTTATGCCTACCCTGCGCCTCGGCCTTTCCACGAATCGTCTCACGGTACGGAACCTTCGGCGCCTTCAGCGTCACCTCCGTGTGATAGCGCCGCTTCAGCTTGGAAACAATCGCCTCAATATGAGGCTGACCCGCCCCTGCAACCAGAAACTCATTCGTCTGCGGATCACGGAAGAACCGGACCATCTGATCTTCTTCCATCAACCGATGCAACGCCGGACCCAACTTGTCTTCATCAGCGCGCGTCTTAGGCTCAATCGCGTACGTCATCGCCGGCTCAGGCATCGGCACCGGTTCCAGAAAAATCTCATGCGCCCTGTCGCCCAGCGTGTCTCGTGTCAGGGTTGTCCGCAGCTTGGCGACCGCACCCAGATCCCCTGCATGAAGCTCCTGCACCTCAACCGCTTTTCTTCCCTGCATGATCGAAAGGTGCGCCAGCCGCTCCGCCTCTTGATGCGTAAAGTTCTGCACCGTCATGTCGTTCTTCACCACGCCACTCAGCACTTTGAAGAACGAGATCTTTCCCGCAAATGGATCCGTCATCGTTTTGTACACATACAGCGCCAGCGGCTCTTTATCGTCCACTCTTCGCATCACAATCTCTTCATGTGTCTCTAGATCAGAAGCACGGGCTTCTCCATTCGCATGTCCCTGCGCACCGCGCTGAAATCCCCGCACCGCCACAGGCTCGCGCTCTACCGGAGAGGGTGCATACACCTTCAGAAAATCCAGCAGGTGATCCGTACCCACATTCGTCAGCCCGCTCACATAAAGCACCGGAAATATCCTGTCCTCGCGAATCGCCTCATGCAGCGCCGTTGTCAGATGCTGCTCTGGAATCGTCCCTACGCTGAAGAACTCTTCCATCAACTCATCCTTGCCCTCGGCCACCAACTCTACGAGAGCCTCATGCGCGGCCTTCGCATCGTTAGCAAACTGCTCCGGAATCTTCCCAATCTCTCCGTGCCCGTCACCGTCCGGCTTATAGAGAAACGCCTGCATCGTCACAAGGTCTACCACCCCATGAAATCCATGCTGGTCCACAATCGGCAGCTGTACAGGAACCACCTGCCTACCCCATCTTTCCTGCATCGTCTCAATCATCTTCTGCCGGCCCACCCTGCTATCGGCCTTGGCATGGTCCACCTGGTTGATCGCAATCACACGCGGCAGATTCACCTCCGCTGCGTACCGCCACACCCTGTCCGTCACCGTCTCCGATCCTTCCCGCGCATTCACCACCACTACCGCAGCCTCTACCGGTAGCATCGCCGCCCGCGACTCATGCAGAAACATATGGAAGCCCGGTGTATCCAGCAGATTGATCTTCACCCCGTTCCACTCTGCAAACGCCACCGCGTTCGCCATCGTCGTCCGCCGGGCAACGTCTTCCTCGTCATAGGCCGTCACCGCCGACCCATCTTCCACGCGCCCCCTTGCTGGCGTCATCTTTGCAGCATGAAGCAAAGAGGCTATCAGGGTCGTCTTCCCGCAATGCGCATGACCAACGACGGCCACGTTTCGAATCTCGCTTCCCATATACGCTCTCATCGATAGCACCCTCCCATCGTCGTCCCATCAAAGCTCATTTGTCCTGGAAGCATTCCAAACAGCACACATGCAGAAGCAGGGCAGAGGCACTGCCTTCCATCCGGTATAAGCTTGTCGAGTCGGTCTGCCATCCGCATCCTCATGGAGACACCAGCCTGCTGGTGTTCGCGCCGTCTCCAGCGCATTCGCCTTCCAGAACCGCCTCTGTTCACTGTGTCCAAAAGAGGCTTCTCAAAGGAGACACGGATGCTATCACACACACAACCCGACTCTCACGTCCCTCTCCGTCCCCACCTGCAAGTATTGACAGAGCATATGCTTAGGGAACAAATTCAATGCCGGTTTCTAACCGCAGCGAAGTAGGTTCAGGCTACTCATGTCAAACTCTGTGAAGATCTCGGGTACAAAATGTTAGACTTCCCCCACTCCCTTCTTGAAGTCTTTGTATCTTTGAGTCACAATCTGCCCGTTCGGTCTGTGTGAACATCTATGGAGAGCACAAAGTATCCTGCGTACCTCGTAATCCAAGACGGAGACCATTCACGCTCCGTCCCCGTCGAGCCCCTTCCCTTCACCATTGGCCGTCAGGCCGACCGCAACCTATGCCTGTCCAACTCGCAGGTCTCCCGCCAACACGCCGTCATCCGAGAAGACGCAGAGGGTTTCTTCATCGAGGACCAGGGCAGTCGCCACGGCACTCTCATCAACGGCATCCGCAAAGAGACCTCCCGCCTTCACTCCGGCGACCGCATCCAGGTCGGCACCTCCGGCGTAGTTCTCCTCTTTCACTCCAACCAGGAGCACCCCTCCACACGTCTTCTGCTCAACCGCATCTCTGGCGACTCCGCAGGCACAGAGCTCGAAAAGCTCTCCCTCTTCCTTCAGGCCGCGCAGAGCTTCAATAACACCCGCGTCCTCAACGACGTCCTCAGCACCATGATCGAATACACCCTCCGCCTCACCGGCGCCGAGCGTGGCTTCGTCTTCCTCGGCGACAACGCTTCCAACCTTCGTCTTGAATCCGGCCTCAACAACGAAGGTCTCCCCCTCGCAGACGACTCCAAGATCTCCCACTCCATTCTGCGCGACGCAGCCACCTCCGGTCAGGAATACATCATCGGCGACGTCAGCGGCGAGGGCCAGCCCATCGGTCGCGAAAGCGTAGTCGCCCACGAGCTTCGCAGCGTCATCGCCATCCCACTCCGCGGACGCAACTCCGATCGCCTCCTCGGCCTTCTCTATCTCGACAGCCGTCTCCGCAGCAGCACCCTCAACCGTGTCGGCCGCGACATCCTCCACCTCATCGCGACAGAAGCCGCCAACCTCCTCGAAAACGCTCGCATGGTCCAGGCCGAACGCGCCGCTGATCTCCTCCGCAATGAGATGGAGATCGCATCCAACATGCAGCAGAGCATCATGGCTCGCGACCTGCCCACCTTCCCCTACGCCAGGCTGATGGCCCGCTCCGTCCCCTGCACTGAGGTTGGCGGCGACTTCTACGACGTCATCCCCATGGAAGAAGACAACGGCTTCGTCGCCATCGTTGCCGACGTCTCCGGCAAAGGAGTGTCAGCCGCGCTCCTCGCCTCCATCATCCAGGGCATGATGTACGCCCAGATCAAAAGCGGAGCCTCCCTCGTTGACACGCTCAACACCGTAAACTCTTTCCTGTTCTCGCGCGTCTCCGGACGCAAATACGTCACTGTCGTAGCAGTCCATTACAAACCAGACGGCACTATCACCGTAGTCAACGGCGGCCATGTCCAGCCCTTCCTTGTCCGCAAAGACGGCACCATCGAGCCAATTCTCGACGGCGACGTTCCCGTAGGCCTCCTGCCCAACGCCTCCTTCCACCACATCTCCGCCAACATGCCAGCCGGCTCAAGACTCGTCCTTCTCAGCGACGGCATCACCGAATCCGAGAACTGTAACGGCCTCGAATTTGGAGCTACCGAACTCCAGCGCGACCTCGGCGCCGCCGACCCGATCCAGGCCATCTTCACCTCACTCCACCGCTTCTGCGAAGGCACCGCGCCACTCGACGACCGCACCCTGCTGGTCATCGACAGAACCACCTGATCTTTCTTTCATCTGTAGAGGTCACCTTGAAACTGCTTCTTAAATTCAACCTCATCGTCATCGCCCTCGTTGCCATCGGTCTAGCTATCGTCTCCTGGGTCGCCCACTCCTTCCTCGTCGACAACGCACGCGCACAGATCGTCCAGCAGGCCGAACTCATGATGCAGAGCGCAAGCTCCACCCGCGACTACACCAGCCACGAGATAAAGCCTCTCCTCATCAACACGCCGGCCATGCAGCACGACTTCCTCCCTCAGACAGTCCCCGCCTACGGAGCCACCGTCACCTTCGCCCGCCTGCGCCAGAAGTTCCCCGAGTACATGTACAAAGAGGCAACGCTCAACCCCACCAACCTTCAGGACCGCGCCGTCGACTGGGAAGCCGACATCATCGAAGCCTTTCGCAACAAACCGGATATGAAAGAACTAGTCAATGAGCGAGAGACCCCCACCGGCCGCTCACTCTACCTCGCACATCCCATCATCGCCACCGCAAGCTGCCTCGAGTGCCACTCCGTCCCCTCTGCCGCTCCGAAGATCATGGTCGACAAATACGGCTCAACCAACGGCTTCGGCTGGAAGCTCAACGAAGTCATCGGAGCACAGATCGTCTCCGTACCAATGGCAGTCCCTGTCCAGATCGCCAGCCGCGCCTTCAGGACCCTCATGTGGTCTCTCGTCGCTACCTTCGCCACAATTCTCATTGCCGTCGATCTCGTCCTCTACTTCCTTATCATCTTGCCCATGCGCAAGCTCTCCATCATCGCCGACCGCGTAAGTCTAGGCCAGCTCGACCAACCCGAAATCCCAGTCCGCGGCAATGACGAAATGGCCCAACTCACCGCATCCTTCAATCGCCTCGTCGTCACAGTAGTAAAAGCCCTGCGCATGCTCGACTAGAACCGGTTCACATGGATCCCTGTATTTGCTTTTGTCGTTGTCGTTGCTTGTTCCCTTGTTTGTCATCCCGTAGGGATCTGCTTCTGTCTTTGTCGTTGCTTTTCTTGCTTGTCATCCCCGAAGGGGATCTGCTGTTGCTGTTGCCCTTACCCGTTCTCCTGCATCCCCAAAAAGTGTCATCCTGAGCGAAGTCATTGCGAAGCAATGATGCAGTCGAAGGATCTGCGGTTTCTTTCTACGACACGCCGCTCCTCCGAACCTGCCCGCCCACCGAAGCCAGAAACTTCTGCCGCGCATCCGCCGGCTCAATCTCCCTCGCCACCTGCTCCACCAGCGCCTGCAGATTATTCGTACTACTCGAAGCCCGCTTTACCAGCACACTCGCAATCGGCCCGACATAGTGAGCCAGCTTCAGCGTAATCTCGCTCAACTGCTCCGGCCTATACTTCGACCCCTCCGAAACCACAGCCTGCCCCGTTTGCGTGGGAGCCCCAGCCCTCATTGTACGAACCCGAATCTGCGAAGCGTGACCTAGCTCCAAAGCATCCAGCGCCGTCAAAAATTCGCTGGCGGTCTGCCACCTCTCCTGCTTCTCCTTCGCCAATGCCTTCATCACCACCGACGAGACCTCCGCCGGAATCATCCGATTCACCTGGCTAGGCGAAACCGGGCTTTGCATCAAAAGCCCCCCAATCACCTGCGCGTAATTCGTACCCTCAATCGGCAGCCTGCCCGTAATCATCTCGTACAGCGTCACGCCCAACGCATACAAATCGGACCTCGCATCATGCGCCCCACCCGATACCAGCTCCGGCGCAATATAGTGCATCGACCCTACCAGCGCCCCCGTCGTCGTCAAGCGCGCATCAGGCACACCCAGCGCCAACCCAAAATCGAGCACCTTCACCCGCCCATCCGGCGTCACCATAATGTTCGAGGGCTTAATATCCCGATGGATCACACCACTCGAATGCGCATATTCCAGCGCCGTAAGCACCTGCCGCGTATACGCCACCGCCTGACCCAGCGTAATCCCCATCTCCAACGTGCGCCGCAGGTCCATCCCCTCAACGCACTCCATCACCATCACCAACTGCCCTTCGTGATGAAACGCCGTATGCAGTGCTGCAATATTCGGATGGTTCAACGCCGCAAGCACTCGAATCTCACGCGTAAACCGGTCCAGCATCTCCTTGTTCGCAGAAGACGCCGCCAGCAAAACCTTCATCGCCTCCATGCGCTCCGAGATCAGGTGGCGAACACGAAACACCTCACCCATCCCACCATCGCCAAGCACACCAACAATCTCATAAGACCCAACGCGAGTTCCCGGAAGCCATGCCATCGCACCGAGTCTATACGTTTAGCCGCCCGCGAGTAACCCCAATAATCCAGCCTCATCTACCACCTTCACCCCCAGCGAATTCGCCTTATCCAGCTTCGAACCCGCCTCTTCCCCCGCCACCACATAATCGGTCTTCTTCGACACCGATCCCGATACCTTCCCCCCCGCAGCCTCAATCTTCGCCTTCGCCTCATCCCGCGTCAGCGTCGGCAACGTTCCCGTCAGCACAAACGTCAGCCCCGCCAGAGCCGTCCCCACAACACGCCTCTCCGCCGTCATCGTCAACCCAAGCTCTTCCAGATCGCGCACCAACTGCAGATTCTTCTCCACCGCAAAGAACTCCACAATCGCCTGCGCCACCTTCGGCCCCACCTCGTTCACCGCCTCCAACTCCTCCGCCGAAGCCTTCATCAACTCACCCATCGACCCAAAGTGCTCCGCCAGCAACTGCCCGGTCCTCTCACCCACAAACCGTATCCCCAACCCCAGCAGAACCCGCGCCAACCCCGCACTCTTCGACCGTTCAATCTGAGCCAGCAACGCATCCGCCGTCTTCTCCCCCACGCGCTCCAGCCCCAGCAGATCCTCGCGCTTCAGCCGATACAGATCGCCAATCGTATGGATCAGCGGCTGACGAATCTCAATCGGCGCACCTTCCTCCGTCACCTCTTCTTCCGCGTTGCCACCCAGTTCCGCGCTCTGTCCAAGCAACTGCGCCACCATCGCATCTCCCAGGCCATCGATATTCATCACCCCCCGAGCCGACCAGTGCAACAACTCCTCCCGCACCCGCGCCGGACAAGAGTTATTCACGCACCTCCAATCAACCTCACCCTCCACCTTCTTCAAATCGCTCCCACACACCGGACACTTCTCGGGAAACACAATCTCCCGAGTCCCGCGCGGATGATCCTTATCCTCCACCACCTCGACAATCTTCGGAATCACATCCCCACCACGCTCGACCGAAACATAATCCCCGATCTTCACCCCCAGCCGCCCAATCTCATCAGCGTTATGCAGAGTGGCCCGCGTCACCGTAGTCCCGCCAATAAACACCGGAGCCAACGCCGCCACCGGAGTCACCTTCCCCGTCCTCCCCACCTGAAACAACACATCCTCCAACTTCGTCACACCCGCCCGCGCAGCAAACTTATAAGCAATCGCCCACCGCGGAGCCTTACCCGTAAACCCCAGCCGCCGTTGCTGCGCCGTAGCATCCACCTTCACCACAACGCCATCGATCTCGTATCCCAGCGAGTCCCGCAGCGGCTCCGCCTCAGCAATAAACTTCACAACTCCATCGATATCTTTCACCGTCTTCGCATGAGCATTCACGCGAAACCCAGCCGTCCGCAAAGCCTCCAGCGTACCCGAGTGCATCGGCAGCAACGTCTCCCCATCCTGCAGCAGAAAGTACGCATAAAAATCCAATCGCCTCTGCGCCACAATATTCGGCTCCAGCGTCCGAATCGTCCCCGCCGCCGCATTCCTAGGATTCGCCGCAGCAGCCATCCCCGCGGCCACACGCTCCTCATTCATCTTCACAAACGCTGCCTGCGGAAGCACCACCTCACCCCGCACCTCAAACCTCTGCGGCAACCCCGCCGCCTTCAACTTCGCAGCTGACACACTCAACGGCACCGACCGAATCGTCCTTACATTCGTCGTGACATCCTCGCCAATCGATCCATCCCCGCGCGTCAACCCACGCTCCAGATGCGCCGACCCACCCGCACCCGCCGCATAATGCAGCGCCATCGAAAGCCCATCCAACTTCAGCTCGCAAACATACCGCACGATCTCCGAAGCCGGCAGCCCCGCCCGCACCCGCTGGTCCCACGCCCGCAGTTCCTCTTCGTTATACGCATTGTCCAGCGACAACATCTGCCGCGAATGCGCCACCTTCGCAAACCCTTCCTTGGGCTTGCCCCCCACACGCTGCGTAGGCGAGTCCGCCGTCACCAACTCGGGATGCGCTACCTCCAGCTTCTTCAGCTTGTTCATCAGCGCGTCATACTGCGCATCGGTAATCTCAGGCGCATCCATCACGTAATAAAGATGCTCATGGTGCTGCAACTCATCGCGCAGCGCCTGTATCTGTTGGTCCGGTGTAAGAGCAGACGACATAGCCAGAATTATAGAGAGCCATCCATCCTAAATGACCCCTCACTCCACCTCACCCACCGTCGTCATTCTGAGCGAAGCGAAGAATCCCTGTATTTCGCCCTTGTTCTTGCCGTTGCCGTTGCTTTTGCTGTTGCTTTTGCCGTTGCTTTTGCTGTTGCTTATGTCGTTGCTTTTGCCGTTGCTTTTGCTGTTGCTTGTTCCTTTGGTTGTCATCCCGTAGGGATCTGCTTCTGTTGTTGCATTTGCATTTTGCAGTTGCAGTTGCTTCTGAGGTAGAGCGGGGCTTCAGCCCCGCGTCTAAAATCCGCCGCGAAGCGGCCACGACTCTGCCGAAGGCCGGAGCGTAGGCGTAGCCGAAGCGACGGATCTATTGCCGTTGCTTTTGCCTGTTCTTGCTGTGCTCATCAGTGCCGTCCCAATCAATCCAGCCCCATCAAATTCGGTGCCACCCACTCCCGCCGAGCCTCCACCGACCCCACCACATCAAAATCGTAATACCGCTTAAAAACATCCTTCTCCCCCACAAACCGCTCCACCGCCAACCTCGCAAATTCCGCCCGCCCCATCGCCCCAACCTCACGCCGCAACCCATCCAGCAGACGAATCCACATCGCAGTAATTGTCTCGTGATATCCACTCGTATCCGTGTTCTTCCCACCCACAGACTCGTTATACCGACGCACGCAAACCCGCATCTTCTCAAGCGCCGCATCGCGCCCGAGCTCATGCACATAGCAAGCCCCAGTCAGCAGATGCGCCCCATGCGTCCACCGCTCCTTCGGCAGCGTGCACCCCTCAAACGCCGCCAGAAACGCATCAATCTCCGATTCGCTACAAGGAAGTCCCGTCATCTATCCAGCATAAGCCAACCGCTCCAGATGCCGCCTCCCCCACGCGCAAATCTCCTCCAGCACCGGCACCATCGTCATCCCATACTCCGAGATCGAGTACCTCACACACACCGGCACGCCATCTTCCTCCCTCGCAACAATCCCATCCCTCACCAACTCCTGCAGATGCCGAATCAACATCCGCTCCGTAATCCCCGGAATACTCCGCCGCAGCTCACTCGTCCGCATCGGCCCATCCAATAGCCGCCACAGTATCGTTCCTTTCCACCGCCCATCAATCACCGATAGCATCGCATCGATCGGACAAGGCGAAATCTCCTTCTTCGAAACAGCCATCACCCCTCCACGCTCAGCTGACAAATTAGTCAGCCCCACTTCCTGAATCCCTCTCCATCTGATTCCACTCAGAAATCGTGAGCACGAACAAGGAGCCAACAAAGCATGCACCTCCTCGACATCATCACCATCCTCTGCATCGGCCTCATGGTCGGCACTGAGCTGACAGTCTCCCTCTTCATCAATCCGGTCATCTGGCAACTCGACGAACCCGCCCAGGCAAAAGCCCTCAGCCTCTTCGCCCGCTACCTCGGCAAAGCCATGCCCGTCTGGTACGTCCTATCCCTCGTCCTTCTCATCATCGAAGCCACCCTCCGCCGCCACCAACCAGCCCTGGCTCCACTCCTAACCGCAATCATCATCTGGATCGCGGTCATCCTCTACACCGTCACGACACTAGTCCCAATCAACAACCGCCTCGCCGCCCTATCCACATCGTCCCTACCAACACAGTCGCGCAGCGAGCACAAAAGATGGGACACCCTCCACCGCTGGCGAATCCTGCTCCTCACCATTGCAATAATCTGCGTCAGCCACGCCCTACTGCAGTCGTGTGTTATTTAGCCCCGGCAACCAGCAGAAACTTACTCGGCTCAATCCTGCATCGCTTCCCCTCCGAAGCATGCCAGACCGAACCATCCATATACGCAATCTCCGTCAGGTCGACCCACCGCACCGTGGCCACTCGCTCCGTCCACAAACTCGAATGCTTCAAACTATCCTCGCTCGTGCCGGGAATCAGCTCAAAGATCTCCGCAACATCATCACTACCGGCACTCCCAGCCGGCATCACCCGTGCCTCACCGTTAACCCCACGCACCGTAACATTCGCCTTCAATATCTTCTTCTGCTGCGAGTCGAACTTCAGTTCCAGCCCCTGCCCACGACTCTGCTTGCCATCCTTCGCGTACCGAACCTCAGTCGTCGACCGCCGCTCCGCAGAGAATCCCACTGGGCATCCCGAGCTATCCGGCGACCCCGCCAGAACCGTCATCTCGCTATGAGCATTACCCTGCGCCCAAACCGCAGCGCTAGCCATCACCAGAACCAGCAACCCGGAAACACCACGCATGACGACCTCCAGTAGCCAACTGCACCTGCCGATAAATCTACTCCCCCGCAACAAAACCATCAACACCAAACCGCGCCGAATCAGTATGCTGAAACCCAATGGACCCACTCACTCACGTCTTGACCGGAGCCGTCCTCTCTCGCGTCGGCTTCAACCGCAAAGCCGCCTACGCCACCGCCGCAATGACCATCGCCGCCGTCTTCCCCGACATCGATGTCCTCTGGCTCCTCAAAGGCCCCGTCGCTGCCTTCGAGCACCACCGCGGCTTCACCCACACATTCCTCGGCGTCCCCTTCGAAGCCGCCGTAATCACCGCCGCCTTCTGGCTCTTCCATCAATGGCGTGTCAAGCGATCCAAACCCCTCAAACAGCCCGCCCCCATCCACTGGCCCCGCCTCTACCTCTTCTCTCTCATTGCCCTGCTCAGCCATATCCTCCTCGACTACACCAACAACTATGGCGTCCGCCCTTTCTTTCCCTTCAACCCTCGCTGGTACTCCGCCTCCATCGTCTTCATCGTCGAACCCCTCATCACTTTTTTCCTCATCAGCGCCTTCGTCGCCCCCGCTCTCTTCGGTCTCGTCAGCAGCGAAGTAGGCGCACGCCGCCAACCCTTCCGCGGACGAGGCTGGGCCATCGCCGCCTTCACCGCAATCGTCGCCCTATGGACTCTCCGCTTCGTCGAGCGCCAAAAGGCCCTCCAGCTAGCCCAATCCGCCGACTACAACAACGCCACCATCCTCCGCGTCGACGCCAACCCCCGCCCCCTCAACCCCTTCCGCTGGCACACCATCGCCGAAACCCCTCTCGCCTACCACCTCGGCTCCGCCAACACTCTCAACAACACCCTCGCCACTACCCAGGCCGACATCTTCTACAAGCCACCAACCACCCTCGCCACCCTCGTCGCCAAACGCAGCTGGCTCGGCCGCATCTACCTCGACTGGTCCCCCTTCCCTCTCGTCACCGACACCGGCGTCACTCCCGACAACCTCACCGCCGTCACCTTCCGCGACCTCCGCTTCATGGACAACACCACCATCCTCAGCGACCGCAATAACACACCCCTCTCCGGCACCGTCTTCATCAATGACGACCGCCGCATCGACCACATGGAGATGAACGGCCACATCCAACGCTAAACACAAATTGCTACACAGGACAGACGCTAGTGAAAGTGATCGACGAGCATGATGTCGCTGTTTATATCGCCAGCTTGTGAATAGAGGATCCAACGGCCGTCGGGAGAAATCGAAAGGCCGCTACCGAAATCCTTGTCCGCTTCAAAGATTTGGCGTATCTGCTTGCTGGCGAAATCGAAGTAGCGGACAGACTTGGGCGCCTCTGCGGGAACGAAATAGATACCTCCCGAAGAGAGCGTCCAATTCTGAGAGCTTCTAAGGCGGGGCAATCCCTCCACCTCTGACTCCGTGCCGGGTTGTGCGGGCAAAGCAACTCTCTTCATGACTGATTGCGCTCCGTGGCTTGCAAAGTAGACTGTCCTCCCGTCAAAAGACTCCTGCGGACTGTACCCATCGATATCTTTGGAGAGTGAAATCGCATCTCCTCCTGACGCCGGGCAACGATAGATTCCCGTCCGGCCAGCTTCGTAGGATCTGAAATAAATCCACCTTCCATCGCGGGACCAGTGGGGTCTGTATACGCTGGAGATATTTGTGACCAGCTTCCTTGGGTTCCGTTCGGCTACGTCCGCCACATATATCTCCCAACGGTCGAGGAGGCGCGAATCAAACGCTATCTTCTTCCCGTCCGGCGACCATTGCGGACTGCCACTCACATCATGGGGGTTTGAGATCTGGACCAGGTTGCTGCCATCGTCCTTGCTAACCCAGACTCCCTGCACGCCAGTTCGTTCCGAGGTGAAGGCGATGCGCTTTCCGTCTGGAGAATATTGGGGGTCGTACTGTTCCCGCGTGGAAGGAATGAGTTCTACAGCTGAAGCTTCGGGGTGCAGCAGGTCTCTACGCCAGATGTTAAGGCTATAGGAGGAGGAAGAGCTGAAGGCGAGCTCATCTCCCCTCGCCGAAACTGTGGGCAGCTCTCCATCTCTTGCGAAGCCAAGCGGCTTGACCGAACCATCTGCGACGGTCACTTCGCCCAGTTTTGATGTGAACCCATCGTCGAGGGAATAAATGAGCTTTTTATCGTCAGCCGACCAGGTTAACCCAAATGGAAGACCCAGAAAGGATAAGGGTGAAACCATTCTGGCTTTACCACCGGCAAGCGGTAAGGAATACAGGCCAGCCTCGTTCGGGCTTCGAGAACACCAGTACGCGAGATACTCCCCGCTGTGGGAGAACGCCGGTTGACCTTGAACAACGCAATTTGGATCGTTTGGAATCCGCTTAGTCTCCAATGTTTCCATGGAGAGGAGATAAATCATCGCACGCTCCTCTGTTGGCAATAAATCGCTGAAGGCGATCCACTTGCCGTCAGGAGACCAACTAATAAGAGTGAAATAAGCCCAGGGAATTCGGGTCGAGCCTAATTTTCGTTCAGGGCCGCCAAGGGCGGGGACAACATAGATTCCCGTGTCAGCGCCGGCCCTCCGGTGAAAGGCGATCTGCGTGCCATCGGGGGACCATGTCGGACTAATCCATTCCGAGGGATGCTGGGTCAGGCGGAGAAGAGTCTCGCTCCCGATGGCCTTCACATATAAATCGAAGCCTTTGGCTCCAGATGCAGGATCACCGTTCCAGGCGAATGCGATTCTGGAGCCATCGGGGGAGAAAGCCGGGGCAGTCTCCTCTCCGGGCAGAACCGTAAACGGAAGGACAGTCGATATCGCCTTCTCCGCCGGACGCTGCTGCCGCGACCATCGATACGCAACAACGGCTCCAAAGGCAAAGACGGCGATGGCAATGCCTGCCGCGATCTTCCGCCAGTGATGGGAGTGTGAGCCGCGATTCAGTTCGACGGGATCGACAGCCTCTACCGGTTGTTCCAGCTCACCGATGAACCTGTACCCACGCCGAGGCAGCGTCTCAACATAGCGCGGACTCTGCCGAATCCCCCAGCACCTGGCGAATCTTATTGATCGCAGTGTTCAGATTGTGATCAACATCAACAAACGTATCCGGCCAAAGCCGCTTCTGCAGTTCCTCGCGAGTCACCACTTCACCCGGCCGTTCCAGCAGAATGCCCAAAACCTGAAACGGCTGACCACCAAACTTCAGCCTCTCCCCGGCCTTTCGCAGTTCGCCGCTTCGAAGGTCAACCTCGAAATCGTCAAACCGGAGCAGTCGAAGCTGGCGCTCTACCTCTGCCATCGCTGATGGTCCTCGCGATCTTGGTACCCGTCACATCCCGGACTTCGAATGAACTCTGTAAACGCCTGAACAGCAATCAGTTATGGTGATGGAGATTCTTTCGACCTTTCATTGACTCGCATTTTACCCGCCATCGATTGAGGTAGCCCAGCCCGGGTGCCAATGTCGCCCTACCTCGCACGCCGCGAGGGAGAGGTCGATATGAAACACCTAATCTTTCCTCGTCACATTCAGCTACTAGCTACTGTTAGCCTGGCGGCGATCATCCTTCCCATTCTCGAAGCAGAGCAGCGTTGCCCTGGAAACGTAGCCAGTGTAACCCCACGATTCGTTCAACGTGCGCTCATTGTTATTCCCGTCAGGATCAACCAGGCAGGCCCATTTGACTTCATGGTGGATACAGGCAGCCAGGTCACCGTTATCGATCCATCACTGGCCGCGGAACTCCACCTCAAGCCCCGGGGCACGGTCGGCCTTGTCTCCGTTGCGAGCTACGCGCAGGCTTCCGTTATAGTTCTGGATTCGCTGGAAGCAAATTCCCACGTGGTCGAAAAGCCTCTTGCCGTAGTCCAGGACCTTCGACAGATTCAAGCAGCCGATCCTCGCATTCGCGGCGTTCTCGGAGAGAACTTCCTCGCCCACTTCGACCTCTTTATCGACTACGCGCACAAATTGCTCTGTCTCGACGACACGACCACGATGCGACAGAGCGTCCTCGGTGAACACATCCCACTAGTGCCCCCGCAAAATCCTGAGAATGAACTGCCCTTCACGGAACGCCTGGTTATCGCGGTTCATCTCTCCGGCGCAGGAACTCGACAAATTCTCCTGCAACTGGATTCCGGCAGTGATGGCCCGATCCTCTACGCACGCAGCAAGGAAACAGGACTTCAATGGCCGGAGCACGCCACGCCGCAGGGAGATACCGATAGCAAGGCGCAACAGTTCTTCGCCGTCTTGCCGCAGGAGATGCGGATCGGCAAACGTACTATGAACCATATCTCATTCGTGACACCTGTGGGTGTTGAGAACAATGTCCCAGCACGGGATGAAGACGGTGTGCTCCCCACACTCCTTTTCCAACGCGTCTTCATCTGCCCTGCCGATCACTACGTAGTCTTTGATCCACGGTGAGGTTGCTCCGCAAAATCCGCCCATCTCTCACGTCACGTCATCTCACGTCGTCATCCTGAACGAAGTGAAGGATCCCTGTATTTCGTCTTTGCTCTTGCCTTTGCCTGTTCTTGGATCGCCCTCCTCCGCAAATCGACCCCTAAGCCCTCAGTTTCAGACAGCCCTATAACGAAGCATCCGGCAGTAACTTCAATGCATTCAGCCTGTAAATCTTCTCCAACACATCATCCGGCAGAAACATTCCATAGATACTCCACCGTCCTTGCCTCGATGCATGCGACGGATAATCGAAATACTCATCCGCAGTCTCCAAAAACCGATAGTAGAGCCGATACATCTCCACCTCAGGCAGCAGATCGGTGCCAAAGATAATACGATCCGCATATTTCAGAATGAACGCACGAGAAGCATACGGCTGGCGCCCCAGCTCAGGCGTTCGCGCACTGATATCAATATGGAGGTTAGGCAATCTGTCCATCTGTTCCGCCAGATAAGCCAGGTCCTCCCCACTCTCCGCGCAATGCGCTCCAACAAACGTCGTGCGAGGATGACGGGCAATAACCGAATTCCGCTGCTCCAGCAGCTCATGCTTTGAAACTCCAGCATTCTGGAAACCCCAATCCGGGTGAGCAGCCAACTCCTCATAGCGTTCATTGTGCTCATCAATCGGGTCAAAGAACGCGCTCGGATCGGCAGTGTGAAACATCACCGGAAAATTCATCTCCCCACAAGCCTCAAAGATCGGCGCGAACCGTTCATCATCAATCCGCAGCAACGATCCATCCGCATCTTTCAACGTAAGACCCAGATCCTTCCAGAACTTGATCCCCACAGCCCCATGATCCCTCATCCTCTTCAGCCGTTCGATCGTCACCTCAGCGAAATCCTTACGCTCGACACCACTCCAATCCATCCACCCAATCGAATGGAATCGCCCAGGCGCCGCTGCATGAAAGCGATCCATAATATCGAGCGCAGTCTGGCCAACCTGCATCGTGATATTCACGATCCTTTCCACACCCGTCTCATCCATCACAGCCAACACCTCGGCTGGATCAGTCGAGTCGAGATGATTGTGATAGTCGATCACCGGAAACCGAGGCCGCTCCACAACATGCACCGGCGTCCGCAGCGACGAGCGCGGCTGAAAATCGCTAAGCGGTAAATCAACCTTCGCCGTGGCATTCACCAACGCGACAAACTTGTCTTCCTGGACCGCCTTACTTCCTTCAGTGCCTGTACACATAGTCTTTATCCTTTAGCCGCAAAGTATATCGTTTTATTGCTTTTGGTTTCGCAATGTTATCAACAATCCCACTTCTTCCCACCCACAAAAAATCGCCCCATTACACGTCATCCTGCTTCACGTCGTCATCCCGAACGAAGTGAAGGATCCCTGTATTTCCGCTTTTGCTTTGTTATTGCTTTCTTGTTTGTCATCCTAAAGGGGATCTGATGGTGCTCGCATAGTTCCAATCCGCGCTCATCCGCGAAAATCCGTGGTCGAAACTCACCTTCCGTAAACCTTGACCCCACCGCCGCAAAGCCAGACAATCGTAAAGCACGGTCTTTGCACAAATTCTGAGGTCTCCCATGGCTGCTTATCTCGTCCTTCTCTTCGCTGTTCTCAGCCGTATCCTTCCCCACTTCTTCGCCACCACCAGCGTAGGCTTCACCGCCGTCGGTGGAGGCCTGCTCTTCTTCGGAGCAAGGCGCAGCCGCTGGCAGGCCATCATCGCCACCCTCGCTCTCATGGCGACCGACTACTATCTCACCGTCTTCGCCTTCGGCTACCCCTTCCATCTCAGCGCTTACGTCGTCACCTGGGCCTGGTACGCGGCCATCTGCCTCCTCGGCCACCAGATGCTGAGCGGCAAACCCTCCATGCTGCGCGTCGGCGGAGCGGTCCTGGCATCCTCCACCTCCTTCTTTGTTCTCAGCAACTTCGTCGTCTGGATGAGCTCCGGCCTTTACCCCCACACCGCTGCGGGCCTCGCAACCTGCTTCGTAGCGGCTATCCCCTTTTATGCCAACGACGTTATGTCTACGGCCGTCACTGCCGGGGCTCTCTTCGGCCTCCCGGTTCTGGCAGCCAACATCGCCGAGAGCCTCCGCGAAGCCCAGAACAACCACCGCGCCGCCTGATTTTTTTGCCGATTATTTCCGTGTTTTTTTGCACGGGTTAGCGGCTCGATTTTCTCGTTTTTTCCGTGGGTTTTTTGAAAAAGCGAGTGCTTAGTGATGGTTTTTTGTGGTTCAGGTGTGGTGAATTGGCTGGTAAACGTGGACGGAAAAACGCACGTTTTTGAGCTCTGAAAATTTTGCAGATTGTTCAACTATTTTTTTGAGAGCTAGCACAGAAAGGGCCGCGAGATTCGCGGCCCTTTTCTAATTCCTGCCAACCGCATCCTAGCGGCCGTCCTCTTCCGCAGGAAACTTCGTTCCCTTGCGCCGGTCGAATAGCTTCCGAAGCATGTAGACCCCGATGATCACGATCACAATCCCGACTACGCCCATCACATGGCCGAGATTCTGATGCAGCGCCAGCATAATGGTGTGCATGATTGCCGGGCCGTACAGGATCGAGATGATCGACCACACCAGAAACCGTAAGAACTTGCCCGAAAAGATGGCCAGAAAGAACCACAACGGTTTCATCTCAAAGACGCCCGCCGCAAACTCGAACAGCTTGAGCGGAAACGGGGGCGGTATCACGGCCGGGATCGCAATGACCAGAAACTCCTGCTTTTCGAACCTGTCGCGCATCTTCTCGTACCGCTCGCGGTTGATCCGCTTCAGCAGAAACAACTCACCACCGGCGCGCCCAATGAAATAGGGAATGAGGCTTCCGAGCCCCGAGCCCACCGCGGCCGCAAAACAGTAAAGCAGCAGCTTCGACGGCTGCTGCATCACGTACCCAATCACTACCAGGTCCATCGTCGGCGGGATTGGAAACAGCCCGGCGTCTACAAACGACAGCCCTCCCAGCCCCCAGAAACCAAGCGGTTTCAATACCGCCATGGTCCAGGCGCTGGCCTTATGCAACCAGATCATTGGATGAAGTTTCACTACCCTTCAGTTTACCTTTTTCGCCGTGAATCGCGCTTTTACGCCCCGTCGTGGGACGTCCGGCCCGCCAGCAGATCCAGCGCATGCGGCAGCAGCGAAAGAATCGCACCCAGCGAATCCTCGGCCCCTGATGGACTCCCGGGCAAATTCACAATCAGGGTCTTCCCTACGGTCCCGCACACCGCCCGGCTCAACGGCGTAAATGGTGTCTGTCGCAGCCCTTCCGAACGCATCCGCTCTGCCAGCCCATCAATCAGTCGTTCGCACACGAGCTGCGTCGCCTCCGGTGTCACGTCCCGTGGCCCAAGCCCTGTCCCACCCGTAGTCACAATCAGCGGCACGTTCCCTGCCTGACGACGCAGGGCTGCCACAATCAAATCAAGCTCATCCGGCAACACCTCCACCGTCACAGAAGACACCCCTGCGTCCTCAAGCAGCTTCGACACTACTGGCCCGGAAAGGTCGCTCTGTCGTCCCCCAAAGCAGCGGTCGCTGATCGTCAGCACTACGGCACGCGTATCGGCTGGAAAGGTCCCATTCATCCATCCAGTGTAGCGTTTCAACCAGTGCCAAGCTATCATTTACCGTATTTACCCCTAAAAGATGAGAAAATAAGTAGGACTAGTAACCGGGTGCGCCCAATCGCGCAACCGGGGCTCTTACTCTGTTGCCAGCGCAACTTTCGCGTTCCGCAGCCGTCACAACAACATAACTCATGCCTTCTCTCGAAACTCCGCCGAACCCCGCACAACCACCCAGCCAGCCAGCTGTCAGGGTGCGTACCAATCGCTACGGCGACCTTGAAGAGCATGAGCTCATCCACCTTCTCGACGCGCTCGACGACGAGCGAGCCAAGGCCCGTTTCCGGGAATCCGTCTACATCTCGATCATTATCTGGCTGGCCATCGGCTGGTTCGTACTCTACGGCCCACAGGTCATCTTCCACCAGCCGCGCCTCATCAATCCCGCAGACGTCCTGAAAGAGCGCGACAAGCAGCTCACCTACCTCGACATGCCGAAGGACGTGAGCAAGCAGCTTCCCCATAAGCCCACCAATGTCATCAGCGACAAGGACCGCGCCCAGCAGGCCGTAAAGCCCACCCTCGACAAGAAGACCCTAGAGCAGCTTCAAGCCATGCGTAAGGCTGGCCCTCCTGATACCGCCACCGCACCTCCCACACCTCAGCCACCGCAACAGGCTCCAGCCCAGCAGGCACCGCAGCAGACACAGCAGCAACCTCCTGCGCCGCAGCCGCTACCGCAACATCCTCCGCAACAGGCGATGCTGGACGCACCTAAGCCAGCCCCAACCCGTTCCAACTTCGGCAGCCAATCCCAAAGCGCCGGCGAAGCCATCCGCCAGGCCGCCCAGCAAGCCGCCCAGAATCGCGGTCAGGGTGGCGACTACGGCGCCAATGTTCCGGTCGCACACAATGGCGTCAAAACCGGCGTCGACGTGCTCTCCGACACCATGGGCGTCGATTTCGACCCCTACCTCAAAAAGATCCTTCGCGAGATCTACAACACCTGGATTCCTCTGATCCCCGAAGAGGCCCGTCCGCCCCTGAACAAACAGGGCGTCACGCAAATCCGCTTCACCATTCTTCCGGACGGCCGCATTGGCGCCATGCACCTCGACGGCTCCACCCAGGATCAGGCCCTTGACCGCGCCGCCTGGGGATCGATCACCGGCGTAGGTCAGTTTCCGCCGTTACCGAAAGAGTTCCACGGCCCCAATCTAGAACTTCGCATCCACTACCTCGTCAATAAGACCTCCGAATAAGCTATGGCTCTGCACGATGCAGCAAAGCGACAGGAGCGCCGCCGCCAGATCCGCGGCCTTCTCCTTCTCGCTTTGTCCGTCCTCACCTTCAGCCTTCTTCGCGCAGGCTGGCACAACATCTTCACCCTGGGCTGGTGGCGACTATGGTGAAGCAATCTGTCCCAGCCACCGCGGACAAACCCCTCATCGTCCTCGTCGGCCCCACCGCCAGCGGAAAAACCTCACTCGCTATCCACCTCGCCGAGCAATTCAACGGCGAGATCGTAAGCTGCGATTCAGTCGCCGTCTATCGCGAGATGGAGATCGGCACCGCCAAGCCCTCGCATGAGGAACGCGCGCTCGTTCAACATCACATGATCGATATCGCCTGGCCCAACGAGCCCTGCACCGCCGGCGACTACAGCCGTCAGGCTCGCGAAGCCCTCGACGGCATTACCCAGCGCGGTCGACTGTCCATCATCGCCGGAGGAACTGGTCTCTACCTGAGAGCGCTCATCGACGGCCTCTTTCCCGCACCACCGCAACAGCCCGGCCTCCGTGACCGTCTTCGCCAACGAGCGGCCAAGCGCGGCGCAGCCCACCTCCATCGCATCCTCACACGTCTGGATGCCGCAGCCGCCGCAGTCATTCATATCAACGACGTCCCCAAAGTCATCCGCGCTATCGAAGTCTCTCTCGTAGCCAGGCAGCCCCTCACCGAGCAATGGGAAAAGGGCCGCAATAAACTAACCGGCTACAACATCCTCCGTATCGGCCTCAATCCGCCACGCCCATTGCTCTATGAGCGCATCAACCAGCGCGCCGCAGCTATGTTCGACCGCGGTCTCATCGAAGAAACCGAGCGCCTCATCGAACGTTACGGCCGCGAATGCCGCCCGTTCACCTCGCTGGGTTACGCCGAAGCATCCGCTGTTCTCCGCAATGAAATCACTCGCGAACAAGCGGTTGCGCAAGCTCAACAAGGCCATCGCAACTACGCCAAACGCCAGCTGACATGGTTCCGTCGAGAGGTAGACATGCACTGGCTCAAGGGCTGCGGCACCGACGAAACAATCATCCACCAGGCATGCGACTTGGTGGCACGTCATCTCAACAAGAGTCAGCCATTCGCATCATGAGACTCGCATTTACACCCTGCTTTTCAGTAAAATGTTGATAGTAGATCGACTGGGAATGAAGTCTCCCATAAACCGCCCGCAAGGGATGATGACTTCTGCCAGACACAGAAAATTTGAGGCAGAAGATCATGACCTATCTCTATATCGCTATCGGTAGTGCGCTCGGCGGACTCCTTCGCTATGCCATCACCCGGGCAACTTTGAACCTCGACAACGGCTTTCCCTTCGGCACCGTGATGGTCAATATCCTCGGCTGCTTCGTGATTGGGTTCATGGGTACCTTCACCTTGTCCGGCAGCAAACACGAAGTATCGGAGAACCTTCGGCTCTTTGTGATGGTAGGAATCTGTGGCGGCTTCACAACATTCTCTTCCTTCAGCCTTCAGACCTTCGATCTTGTGCGATCTGGCGCATGGGGCCGCGCTTTGGCGAATATTGTTGTCTCGGTTGTCGTTTGCTTTGTGTCAGTCGCCGCGGGACATCGTCTTGCGCAGCGCTATGTTCCACGACCCGAGATCGCTCAAAATCGCATAGAGGAATATACGGGCTGAAGCAAAAAGCCCATCCATCAGGATGGGCCTCCGCACTTCCGTTACGGCTCATCTACTGCTGAATAGTCAGGGTATTCGCCAGCCTGAACTTCACAATCGACTCAGCCGGAATGTCGATATCCCGATTCCCCGTAAACGCGCCTGCTGCCGTTCCAGCTCCCGCACCCGCAAGCCCACCGATCAAAAGTCCGGTGCCTCCGCTGGCCAGACCACCGATCAACATTCCAGCCCCCGCACCGCCGCCGATCATTGCAGCCGACCGTTTGCCCTTGCCCTTCTTCGTCTGCGTCAGATCGTTTGTAGCCAGCGGATACCGCGTTCCATTTAACGTCAGAGACGTAAGCCGAAGCTCAAGAATCGACGAGCCCTTAAAGCGTCCCCTCTTGTGTGAAGCGTCCACAATGCCGGCAACCGGCGTTCCCTTTGGAAGAATGACACGGCCGTTGTCTCCGACCACAGGCTCGACGATCTCTCCATCAAAGTGGTCGCCCGCATGGTTGGTCTTCACGCTGATATGCTGATTGATCCGGATCGCCAGTGGGGTTCCCGCTGCAACCTTAACATCCGCAGGCTGAACCACCGGAGAAACACCAGCCGCCGGCTTAGCAGATTGTTCCGCGATTGCAGGCTGACTCGCATCCGCAGGCTGTCCTCCTGCAATTGCCGGCTGATTTGCTGGGACTACAGGAGCAGCAGCGTTTGACGGCGCACTCGCAGGCATCACGGTCGTCGTCACCGCCTGTGCTGTCTGCCCTGGAGCCGGTGGCTGCACCGTAGTCGTTGTGGTAGTGCCATTCTTATCGACCGTTACAATCTGCTGAGGCTGTCCTGTGGCAGCAGCCTGTTTCTTAGCCTGTTCGATGGCTGCATCCTGCTTCGACTGGCACCCGACCAAAATTGCGAGTGCAAAAACCATGCCGATTGCAGGTTTCATCATATTTTTCATAACAATCATCGTTCGAGCCCCGTTCTTTCATTATCTCTTTTGATCTCTAACATCTCTAAAAGCGCATTGCAATTCCATAAGATGCGTATTTACGGCGCAATGCTGTCCACCACCAAAAGGTTTACGATTATCTCTATGGCTACCGCTTCCACCACGCGTCCTCAGCTTGCCCATCTCACCGCTCAGCTCGATGATTTGAAACAGCGCGGAACCTTCTTCAAACTGCGTGTGCTCGACGACGAACAAGGCCCTGTCTGCACCTACGACGGCAAGAAGGTCATCAACCTCGCCAGCAACAACTACCTCGGCCTCTGCGATCATCCCAAACTCCGCGAGGCAGCCATCGCCGCCACAGAAAAATACGGCGTAGGTTCAGGAGCGGTCCGCACTATCGCCGGCACCATGCGCATCCACATGGAGCTCGAAGAAAAAATTGCAGCCTTCAAAGGCGTCGAAGCCTGCGTCGTCTTCCAGTCCGGCTTCACTGCAAATGCCGGCACTGTCTCCAGCATCCTTGGCAAAGAAGACTTCATCCTCTCCGACGAACTCAACCACGCCAGCATCATCGACGGCGCCCGTCTCTCCCGTGCCAAAATTAAAGTCTTCCGCCACAAAGACGTCGCGCACGCCGAAGAGCTCCTCAAAGAGATTCAGAACGAGCCAGGCAGAAAACTTCTCATCACCGATGGCGTCTTCTCGATGGACGGAGACATCGGCCCCGTCGACAAGCTCTGCGACATTGCCGACAAGTACGGTGCAATCATGATGGTCGATGACGCCCATGCTTCGGGTGTCCTTGGCCGCAATGGCCGCGGCAGTGTCGATCACTTCCACTGCACTCAGCGCGTCGATGTGCAGGTAGGGACTCTCTCGAAGGCCATCGGTGCACTTGGCGGCTACGTCTGCGGCAGTCGTGATCTCATCGACTACCTCTACCATCGCGCTCGTCCGTTTCTCTTTTCTACCTCGCATCCACCTTCAGTCGCGGCTACCTGCATTGCCGCGTTCGATCTCCTGGAATCCGAGCCCGAACGCATCGAACGCCTCTGGTCCAACACCGCATACTTCAAGCAGCATCTCGCCGACGCCGGCTTCGACGTAGGCGGCAAAACCACTCCAAAGAGCGAAACCCCCATCACGCCTATCATCATCGGCGATGGCCGCCAAACAATGGAGTTCAGCAAAGCTCTCTTCGACGCCGGCCTCATGGCTACCGGCATCGCCTTCCCCACCGTCCCCGAGGGCAAAGCCCGCATCCGCACCATCATGACCAGCGAGCACACTCGTCAACAGATCGATCAGGCACTGGAAATTCTGACCAGCGTCGCCCGTAAGCTGAAGATTCTCAGCGCTTGAGCGACGAATGGCAATTCCCAACTCGGCGTACTAAATCATCGCCGAATCAACGGCAACTCAGAATAAACCGCCACGTGCGAGTCTAATCCGGAAGAAACGCGTCTTATATCTTATGCGCTTTGAACTCCGACACTATCTAAGATCAACCATGACATGTGTCGCCGCTGCATCTCTGGCTATCTGTTTTGATGTCCCTCTCCCCGCACAACAACTCGTTGCCGCTAGCTCTTCCAGCCTTGACTCCACTCTTCCAGATTCTCCCGGAACTCTGATTCAGGCCTCATCGTCACAATCCGGTCAGACGACACCAGATCCACAGACACCCGCCACTCCAGACACCACTGGTCCCCAGCAGACCAAGCGCATCCTCGGCGTCGTACCCAACTTCAGCGCCGTGTCCGCAAACACCAAGCTCCCGCCTCTCAGCGAGAAAGACAAGTTCTTCCTGGCAGCCCGCAACAGCTTCGACTACGGCTCTTTTATACTCGCGGGAGCCCAGGCCGGATTCGCCTTGAACAGCAACTCCTACCCTGAGTTCGGCCATGGCGCCGTCGGATACGGCCGCTACTACTGGCACACCCTCGCAGACACTGGGATCGAAAACTTCATGGTCGGCGGCGTCTACCCTGCCATCCTCCACCAGGATCCCCGTTTCTACACTCGTGGCCATGGTGGTGTGGGCAAGCGCGCCTTCTACGGTGCCACCCGCGTTCTTGTCACGAAACAGGACAGCGGCAGAGAGATGTTCAACTTCTCGGAGATCATGGGCTCAGGCTCAGCCGCAGGCATCTCCTCGCTCTACTACCCCTCCCAGTACCGCACCTGGACCAAAGTCGGACAGAAGTGGCTCACCAGCTGCCTCATCGACAGCGCGAACTATACCTTCAAAGAGTTCTGGCCCGACATCAACCACAAGCTCTTCCACACAAAGTAATTCAGCGCAGATTTCTATCGAAGAAATCGACTGCCATGGCCGCGACCTTTGCATGAACCTGGTCGCGGTCTACTCCTGCCGCGTCCGTGCAATACACCTGCAGCGTTGCCCTACCCGCAGCCGCGCATGTATCACCCATTTACATCACCAACATTTTTAGCGGACACCGAGTTTCCGTAGAATCGAGGACTTCTCGTACTTCAGAAGTGGAAACGGATCATCGAAATTGTCGAAACCTCTATATTTGTGGCTGGTTTGATACTTCAGAATCTGTGCATACTTTCCTGTACGGGTGCTAAAGCGATACGCACGAATCTCATAAAAATGTGGCCCATAGTGTCCTTCTGACCCCTCCCAGATGAAATCTGCAGTAACCAGCAAAGGCATATCCGATATGGTTGGCACATTCCACAGCGCATGATCGCTTTGATTGCTGAGCATGAGGGTTGGCAACAAATCTCTCAACGAACCATTCGGCTCATATCGAAGCAAAGCGAATCGAGCACTACTACCACTACCTCCTCCACTATCTGCAAAGAACAATACCAACGAACCGCCGGAACGCAAGGGAATGCGTTGGGCTTTTGGATAAAGCCCAAAATAAAAGTCAGCGTCCTTATCGTCCTTATCGCGTTGGGGACTTAGAGGGAAGCAGGTTTGCGAGCTGACAACTATGCATAACTTAGCATCGCTCGTCGGGAAACCACCCTCATCCTTTGCGCCTTCATGGAGTCTGAACGGGGGAAAGTCGGATACGGTCCGAACGGCCGTTTGTGCAGATGAGACTGCGGCTATCGTACATACAGCTAGAGTCAGTAATGGCGTTACATATCGACGATATTTAGGTCTCATCGTTATCCCCGGTAAACGACTCGCCCTTCACAAACCGTAGTCATCACCCGCCCTAACATTGCAGCACCATCGAACGGGCTATTCCGCGACTTCGACCGCGTCTTCGCCACATCGAAACTCCACTCCGCGGCGGCATCAAACACCACCACATCCGCAAAGCTCCCCACTCGCAAAGCCCCGCGCCCATCCATCTCCACAATCCCAGCCGGAGCCGCGCTCATCAACTGCACTACGCGCGCAAGCGGCATCGCTTGCCCCTTGTGCAGCACCCGCAGCGCTAACCCAAGCGCCGTCTCCAACCCGGTTATCCCATTCGGCGCCCGCTCGAATTCCTGCTCCTTCTCATGCGCCGCATGAGGAGCGTGATCGGTCGCAATGCAATCCACGGTTCCATCCACAAGCGCAGCGACCATCGCCGCGCGGTCAGCTTCAGCACGCAGCGGAGGGTTCATCTTCGCTCGCGTGTCGTAGTCTCCAATCGCCTCGTCCGTCAGAGCAAAGTGGTGCGGCGCAACCTCGCACGTCACATGCAATCCTTCGCGCTTCGCCTGCCGAATCGCATCCATCGCCCGCGCAGTCGACACATGCTGTACATGCAGATGCGGCCTCAGACCTTCCGCCTTCTCAATCTCCCGCAGCAGACGAATGTCCCGCTCCACAATCCGAGCCTCCGCCTCCACCGTCATCCCGCGCAATCCGAGCCGAAACGCCACCGGCCCGGCATTCATACTGCATCCACCAGTAAGCCGCGTATCCTCCGCATGCTGACTCACCGGCACTCCAGCCCGCGCAGCAGCCACCAACGCCGCACGCATCACATGGTCTTCGAGCACCGGCTTTCCATCATCGGTAAAGCCCACAGCACCTGCCTTGCACAGCGCGTCGAAGTCGGTCAGCTCTCCGCCCATGCTCCCGACGGTCGCAGCAGGCATCGCAAACAGTTTCACCACCGACCCACGTGCCGCGTCCAGCATCCAGTTGAGCCCAGCAACCGAGTCGTTCACCGGAACCGTATTCGGCATTGCCACCACAGCCGTAAATCCACCTGCAGCCGCAGCGGCAGTTCCGGTTGCAATCGTCTCCTTGTAGGTCTGCCCTGGCTCTCGCAGGTGCACGTGTACATCCACCAAGCCCGGAGCCACAACCATCCCCGCAGCATCAATCGTCTCCGCCGCCGCAACACCCTTCAGCGCACCGGGCGAATCCACCGCAGCTACCCGTCCATCCCGCAGCAACACATCGCGAGCATCATCCACCCCACTAACCGGATCGATCACTCGTCCATTCAAAATTAATACGTCACTCATACAGTTACACTCTCAAATCCGCCCAACCCATTCGCCCTCACGAGCAAAGCCGACCGCACGGCCAGCCCATGCGACACCTGTTCCTCAATCGCTGAGTTCGGTCCATCGGCCACATCCCCCGCGATCTCCAGCCCGCGAATCATCGGCCCCGGATGCATCACCAACGCCTTAGGCGCACGAGCCGCCAGCCGTTCGCCATTCAACTGATACCGCGCAATGTAATCGCCCAGATCCAGCTCCAGTCCGGCCAACCGCTCCTTCTGAATCCGCAGCATCATCGCCACCTGCGCCCGGCTCAAAGCGGCGTCGAGGTCTCGCACAATCTCGACACCCTCGCCCAACCCAAGCGCATCCTCCGGCAGCAGCTTCTCCGGCCCGCACAGCAGCACCTTCGCACCCAGCCTCGGCAGCAGCATCGCATTCGACCGCGCCACGCGACTATGCAGAATATCTCCCGTAATCACCACCGTAAGGCCACGCAGCGAATCGGCATCGACACGCGAAGCGCCAAGCCCAAGCCGCGTCAAAATCGTTCGCAGATCCAGCAGCGCCTGCGACGGATGCTCGTGCATCCCATCGCCCGCATTCAGCACCGCCAGCCCAGTCTCCCGAGCCAGCAAAAACGGCGCGCCCGAAGCCGGATGCCGCAGAATGATGCACTCCGCCCCCAGCGCTCGCAGCGTTAGCCCAGTATCTTTCAGGCTCTCGCCCTTCTCAATCGAAGAGCTCTTATCGCTCACCAGCGTCGTCGTAGCACCCAGCGACTTCGCCGCCAGCTCAAACGAAGTCCGCGTCCGCGTACTCGACTCATAGAACAGCAGCGCAATCCGCCGTCCAGCCAGAATCTCCGCACGTTCAACCTTGGGCATCGCCTCCAGCCGAGTCGTCAGTCCCAGCACAGCCGAGACATCTGCCACCGACAAATCTCTCACACTCAGCAAACATCCAGCGGCGTACTTCGAACTTCGAACCATGCTCAGTCCACCAGCTCGACCAGCAGTACCTGTTCCTGCCCGTCCACTTCGTTCAGCTTCACCTCGATAATCTCGCGACTCGATGTCGGAATCGTGCGCCCCACAAATGTAGCCTCAATCGGCAGCTCCCTATGCCCGCGATCAATCAGCACCAGCAGCTGCACGCTCTTGGGCCGCCCATGATCGAACAGCGCATCGAGCGCCGCCCGAATCGTCCTGCCCGTATACAGCACGTCATCCATCAGGACGATGTCCCGCCCGTTCACATCGAACCCGATAGCTCCCGGCGTCACCGTTGGCCGAGGTCCATCTGTCGACAGATCGTCGCGGTAGAAGCTGATATCCAGCACTCCTGTGTCCACCGGATGCTTCTCAATCTTCTCGATCATTCCACCGAGGCGTTGCGCCAGCGGAACGCCGCGCCGTTTGATTCCGACCAGCCCCAGATTGCTGCCGCCGTCGTTCTTTTCGACAATCTCATGGGCCAGGCGCACGAGCGTCCGCTCAATCTCCGAGGCAGACATCAGCCGCCCTTTTTCCCTCAGCTTAGGCATCCGTTTTTCCGTATTTTCGTTAGTCTCGCTCATATCGGTTCGGCCTCGATAATATCAGCACCAGCGCACATCCATCTCAAATCTATCCCTGTACTGCCAGACTTTCCGCACGCTTCCGCATCGTCATACCCACCGTTCCCGCCAGCGCAAACACCACCGCAAACGCCGCTCCATAGAACACCGCCGGATATCCAAATCCGCCGATGACCGCTCCGGCGATCGGCCCAATCAGAAATAATGACAAGTCGACAAACGCCGAATAAATCCCCAACACTGTTCCCCGGCTCGATATCGGAAACTCCCGCCCAGCTTCAATTCCCAACGCCGGGAAGATCAGCGAAAAACCAGAGCCCGTAAGCGCCGCGCCCACATACGCATGATATGGCGTCCCTGCATTTCCCAACACAAACAGCCCTATCGCCTCCACAGCAAACGAGCCCATCGCAATAGCAAATCCACCATAACGATTAATCAACCCGAAGAACATCAACCGCACGCATATAAAGAACACACCATAAATCGTCAACGTCAGCGCCGCTCCGCTCCAGCTCTGGTGCGCGAAATATAGCGTGATGAAGGTCCCGATCACACCAAATCCCATCCCACCAAGCGCCAGCGTCAGCCCGTATGGCGAAACCTTCAGCAGAATCTTCTTCAGTGGAATCCGTTCACCCACATGAGCAGCCGTGGCCGCCAGACGCGACGCGCAGAACAAGCTGGCCACCCCCATCACCAGAACCAGCAGCCCCACCAAACCCAATCCCCATCGTGGCTCCAGCAGAGCGCCCATCGGAGCACCGACCGCCAGCCCCGTATACGTTGCCACTCCGTTCCATGAGATCACTCGCGCCGTCTCTTCCTCGCCCACGCGCCCGATGCCCCACATAATTGTGCCCGTCCCGGCCATACTCTCACCCACGCCGAGCGTAAATCGACTCAGGATCAGGCTCCCCAGACAAAGCCACAACGTGTGCTGCAGCAGCCACGCAACAGCCACCAGCCCGCCGCTCACGGCACAGCCTGCCATCCCATACATCACCGTTCGCTTCGGTCCCAGCGTATCCGCCAAGTGGCCCGCGCGTGGTCTGCTCGCAAACGTGGCAATGTATTGCAGACTAATCAATAGCCCTGCAAAAAAAGTGCTGACGCCTAACCGCAGGTGCACGTACGAGGGCAGAATCGCCAGCGGAATCCCAACGCTGAAATAGAGGACAAACGAAAACGCCACTACCGGAATAATCCGAAGCGTGAGCCCGCGGTCCGTCGGCTGCAAATTGGCGTATTGTTTGGTCGCGACAGTCATGGAGCGGGAACCTTCGCTGCAATTCGCACCCCAGCGAGGCCCTACCTAAGTATATCCGGCTCTTGCCTTTACCTGCGCTAAAGGCGCCGGAACCGAAAATCAGCCTCAGGCTGAAGCCTGCCGCCGGGTCCGAAGCAACCCGCCGACCGCTCCACCTATGGTCGACAGCACCAGCACAAATCCGGCCAACATCGCAAAGCCAGTCAACATCATGCCAGCCCGAAACTCCGGCGAGTACAGATACCGCGTCACCTCAGCAGGCTCCGGATTCGCCGCCGCCGCCTTTTCGATCTGCGCATGAAGCTGCTCCGTCAACTGCGCATCGAACCCCGCCATCGTATGCAGCCCATAACGGGCGACCACCCCGGCAATGGCCATCGATACAGCCAAAAACGCCACCAGCGCAATTCCTGCCACCATGCCGATTCGCGCCCCGATTCCCGCATCCATCCACGCCGCAGGACGGCGCCACTGATACAACCCCACCGTAATCAGCGATCCGCTGATGATCCACAGCGAGCTAAGCCAAGATAGATCAGGAACTCGCGTCGCCGCGGCAGACAACAACGCTGCAACTAAAGCCACCAGCACAGCGCAGCGAATCGCCGTCTTCCACTCCACCTCGCGCGGACGTGGCGGCGGCTGTGCACCTGTCGTCGCCTCTTCGCTAGCGGCCGAAGTCTCTTCGTAATCGATTAGGTATATCTGTGGTGCGCCGCAATGTGCGCAAAAAGATACCTCGCCGTCACCGGCAGAAAGCTCACCGCCACATCGGTGACAAAACTTATGCATAGATTGAAGCTATCCCACTGCGTGGAACCGGGCAAGAGCCCCTTGCCCGCTACTGGCTATCTCCGCCATCAGCCGACAGATGTCCTGGCAAATCTAATGCAACCAGGCCAAACTTTGTGCCGTTGCCCTCCGGATCAATCGAAACAATATGTTGATGCTGCTTCGACCCCGCCTTCAATTCCATCTTGCCCGAAAGATCATCATTCACATTGACGTGCTTGTCTTTGTTGTTGTCGCACGTAAGTCCTTCGGATGTGTGCGTCGGCTCGCCCACCGCCTTGTCATGGGAGCACTGAATCACGTCCCCATATCGACCAAGCGCCTGACGGTAGAACGCAGTCAGCTTGTCCGGGCTATCCGCCGAGCGATAACTCGCCGCCTTCACGCGCAGCTGAAAGCTTCCAAAGCTGAGATTCACATCAGCCGATCCGCTGTCCTTGTCCTTCTTCTTTACAAGCTCCGCACCGGGATAGATCGGCAGCCCAAGTCCGCTCTGCACAGCAGCGTCATTTGTCTTCACCTGCATCCCACCAAAAGGAGTCGCGATCTTGACGTTATCGGCGTCGCCATCCTTATGCGAATCGATCCTGCAACCGGTCAGCATCATCGTGCCCAAAGCCATAACCATTGCTACAACCTGCTTCGCCTGCATTGCTTTACTCCTTTTTCTCTTCAGACGAAGATACGCCACTTCACCCCCTCCAGTTCCACACAAAAAAAACGACAGTGCTCCGCCCACCGTGTCCTATACTGACGACAGGCCAAATCGGTAGGCCGCTCCGGAGACCTGGCATGGCGCAGCATCAGCCAATCCGCAGATCCCACCCCACATCCGGGTCCGACATCCCGGACAAGCTCTACTTCCGTATCGGCGAAGTCTCCAAGCTCTGCGACGTTCCAGCTTACGTCCTCCGCTTCTGGGAGAGCGAATTCCCTCAGCTCAAGCCCCACAAAGGCGGAACCGGACAGCGCCTCTACCGCCGCCGCGACGTAGAAACCGCTCTCCACATCAAATCTCTTCTCTACGACGAGGGATACACCATTCCCGGCGCACGCCAGGTCATCAAAGGCGAGCAACGCCAGAAGGAACCGCAGCTCCCCCTCGCCATCGAAAACAGCGCACCACCTGCGGTCAACACCCAGCAACTGCGCAAGCTGCAAAAAGAGCTACGCGACCTCCACGCCGTGCTCTCCAAACCCGCAGTACCCCGCGCTTCCGTCCACACGATTCGCGCACCCCGCCCATCAACTGCACCCCGTCGCGTTCCCCCGCGGCTCTTTGACGCCCCACCCGACGCTTGATTACAGCGCGATCCAACCCGCGTGGATCGCCCAGAGCGACAAACTCGCCACAACAATCCACAACGCCACTCCCTGTATCAGCGGCCGCGTCCCCACCTGCCGAAGCGTATTTCGCGTAATACCCGTCCCAATCAGGAACAACACCACCGTCAGCCCAGACCGCCCCAGTCTGTTCAAAGCCCCAAAGATCCCCACCGTACCCGGCAGATACTTCGGAACATAGCTAGCCAGCACCGCAGCCGCGCAAAAGTACAAAATAAACCACGGCCACTGCACCTTCGCCTTGCTCTTCTTCAGCATCGCCGTCGCAACCGTCAGCGGCACAATCCACAGCGCCCGCGCCAATTTCACTGTAGTTCCCACCGCAAGCGCCGTAGCACCATACTTCGCACCAGCACCCACGACAGAGCTCGTGTCATGAATCGCCAACGCCGCCCAAAGTCCAAACTGAGTCTGCGACAAATGCAGCGACCATCCGATAAACGGAAACAGCAGCAGCGCAATCGAATTCAGCACAAAGACCGTGCCCAGCGACACCGCCATCTCCTCTTCATTCGCCTCCAGCACCGGCCCCATGGCCGCAATCGCACTCCCGCCGCAGATCGCCGTCCCCACACTGATCAACAGCGACTGTGTCTTACCCACCTGCAACATCTTCCCCAGCAACACACCCAGTCCAAGCGCAAACGTTATGCTGATCGCCGTGTAAACAAACCCGGACCGTCCTGCGTGAACTACCTCTCGCAGGTTCATTCCAAACCCCAGACAAACCACCGAAGCCTGCAGCAGAAACTTCGAGAGTCCCCTGCTCTCCGAGTGAAACGGATGATGCGCGACCATCAAGCCAAATACCAGCCCCGCCGCCAGCGCGAACGGAGGTCCGATCAACCCGCTAGCCGAAACAATAATCCCGACAAAGAAAAGGTTCTTTACCATCACGCTCTTAAGCATGAGCGCATGCAAAACCCAAGTCGAGACGCACTTTTGAATTACCGATAAGAAATCCTTATCAAATCAATTCACCCAACCGAAGCCGCCGCAAACCGCTGAAATGCGGCAGCCGCCCCAGTAGTCTCCGTCCCCGCCAACCTCACAAAGCTGAAATCTCTCACAATCTCTACGCCTTTCACCGCCACCACCCGTACAGTCCCCAACCGCATCACCTTCGCAATCGCCCACCGCGAAACAAACCCCACTCCCAGCTCCGCCTCCACGCCCGAGATAATCGCTTCGGTCGAGTCCAACTCCACCGCCACCTTCAACGACCGCAGCGGCAAACCGACCGCCTTCAACGCCCGCTCAACCACTCGCCGCGAACCCGACCCACGCTCCCGCAGCAGCAACGGGACCGCCGTCAGCTCCTCCGGCTCAATCACTCCGGCCTTCGCCCACGCATGGTTCGGACTCACAATCAACACCATCTCATCACGTACCATCCGTTCTGTCTTCACATCCCGGCGCATCGCGGGTCCTTCAATAATCCCCAGCGTCAATCGTTCCTCCACCACCGCCTCCACGATCCTCTCCGTATTCCCACTCACCAGCGACAGATGCACATGCGGATACTGCTTCAAAAACGCACCCAGTATCCGCGGCAGCACATACTGCGCCACCGTCGTCGAAGCCCCCAGTCGAAGCTCCCCCACCACCTCATCGTTCAACGCTGCCAGCGCCCTCTGCGCCTCCGCCATCGTCTCCGCGGCCTTAGTCGCATATCCCAGCAATATCCGCCCGGCCTCCGTCAACGAAATCTGCGTCCCATGCCCCTCACCACCCGCTCGATCGAACAACCGAACGCCAGCCTCCTCCTCCAGCGCACGAATCTGTTGGCTCACAGCCGGCTGGCTCAGGTGCAACACCTCCGCCGCCTTGCGAAAGCTCATCTCCGCCGCCACCGCCCGAAACACCCTTAGTCGAAAGTTCTCCAATCCCTCTCCTCACAAACGAACCACCCCAGCCACCCCATCAGCATAAGCCCAACCGATAAAATCAAATCAGCCACCCTGTGACCGCAAACGACGAACCCAATCCGATCCTTGAACCTTTGGAAGCGCCTGCCGCTCCCGAGTCCATCAAAACACGCCGCAACCTACTGGACTTCCTGCGCCCGTCGCACCGCCACACCGCAGCTTCCGCAACCCTGCTCCTCACTTTGTCGGCACTGCTCTCGCGCGTCATCGGCCTCATCCGCGACCAGTTCATCGCCTACAAGTTCGGCGCAGGCCATAACACCGACGCCTACAACGTAGCCTTCTACCTTCCCGAGCTCATCAACTACCTCCTTGTCGGCGGAGCAGCCTCCATCACCTTCGTCACCATCCTCGAGCGCTACCGTGCCAACAACGATGAAGCCGAAGGCGAACGCGCCCTCTCCATCATCCTCAACACCATGGTCCTCGTCATCGGCACGGCCATCATCTTCGCCGAGATATTCGCCCCCTACTACATCCGCGTCTACTTCAAACCCGCCTCGCCCGAAGGCATCCTCGCCACCCGCATCACCCGCATTCTTCTCCCCGGCCAGCTCTTCTTCTTTGCCGGTGGCGTCCTCACCGCCGTCCTCCTCGTCCGCAAACAGTTCACCTTCCAGGCGCTCACTCCGCTCATCTACAACCTCTGCATCATCACTGGCGGCGCGCTCCTCGCCAGCCGCATGGGCATAGCCTCACTCGGCTTCGGAGCCCTCGCCGGGGCCTATCTCGGAGCCTTCCTCCTCAACGCCTACGGTGCCTATCGCGCGGGCATGCGCTACCAGCCCATCCTCGACTTCAAACACCCCGGTCTCCGCGAGTGGGTCCGCCTCTCCCTCCCGCTCATGCTCGGCGTAACCGTCATCACCCTCGACAACCAGATCCTCGGCTACTTCGCGAAGCACGGCGCCGGAGACATCTCCCGCCTCACCTATGCCAAGCGCCTCTTCACCGCCCCAATGGCCATCATCGGACAGGCCGCCGGCGCAGCCTCCCTACCCTTCTTCGCCGCACTCTACGGGCGCAACCAGTTCGAAGCCTTCCGCTCCGCCGTAAACCGCTCCGTCTCCCGCCTCATCGCCTTTTCGTTCCTCGGCTCCGCAGCGATGATCGCCCTCGCCCGCCCCGCCGTGGACATCATCTTCCGCCGCGGATCTTTCCATGCAGCGGATGCCACCTCCACCGCCAGCTACTTCGCCATCTTCGCCATCTCTCTAGCCCTTTGGACGGCACAAGCCATCTATGCCCGCGCCTTCTACGCCGCTGGTGAAACCTTCGTCCCCATGCTCGCCGGAACCATCGTCACCCTCATCACCATCCCGATCTACTGGACGCTCCATCAACACTTCAACGTCATCGGCCTCGCCTGGGCCTCAGACCTCGCCATCGTCCTCCACACTGTTACCCTGGCCACACTGCTCCATCGCCGAAACATGGTCCCGCTCTTCGGCCCATCAGGCGGCCTCGATCGCGCGGAAATCCTCCGCGCCGCAGCCGCAGGCGTCATCAGCTTCGCCGGAACATCCCTGCTCCTGCATCTCATCCCCCAGCGACAAACCTACCTCGGTGACATCATCTCCCTCACCCTCGGAGGCATAGTCTGGGCCACCCTCGCCGCAGCCACTCTCCAACTCACCGGTTCAAATCTCCTCCGCCAAATCATCCGCCGCTTGGAATAAGACCTGTGCCCCTTTGGTGATATTGGGCAAAGTTTTCTCGCCGTGTACTATCAAAAAATATGGGTGGAATTTCGTACGAGTACAGCGCAGCCAATCCCGAAGTCAGCCATCAACATCTCTATCCATCCGTCTCCAGCTTCCTCACCAACGTCCCCAAAGGCTCCATCGTTATGGACGCCGGTTGCGGCAACGGCTCCTTCATCTCCCTCTTTGAGGACAGAAACTGGCAGCTCCACGGCTCCGATCTCTCTCCCACCGGCATCGAGCTCGCCCGCAAAACCCACCCCAATATCAACTTTTTTCTCGCCGATGCCCAATCGCTCTACGCCGAGTTCCTCGATACAGTCGGCCCCGTCGACGTCGTCATCTCCACCGAGGTCATCGAGCACGTCTACGACCCCCGCGGCTTCCTCCGCAACTGCTTCGCCCTGCTCAAACCCGGCGGCACCATCGTCCTCACCACCCCTTACCACGGCTACCTCAAGAACCTCCTGCTGGCCGCAACCGGCAAGATGGACCAGCACTTCACCGTCCTCTGGGACCACGGCCACATCAAGTTCTGGTCCCGCAAAACCATCGAAGAGGTCTTGAAGGAAACCGGCTTTATCAACATTGAATTCGCCGGCTCCGGCCGCATCCCCTACGTCTGGAAGAGCATGGTTCTCAAGGCAACAAAGCCAAGCTGATCCACATCTCTACTTCGCATCCTCATACTCTTCATTCCACGCAGTCTGAATCGCCTCCAACAGCCCCTCATTCGACTTCGCCGGATCGCCCACAAACCCCGGCAGCGTCGTCACATACTTATGCAGGTCTGTAAACCGCACGGAGTAAGGCTCAATCTCCGGATACTTCTCCTGCAACAAAATCCCAATCTCTTCCGAGTCCATCCAATCAATCTCACGCGGCATACCTTCTCCTCACTAAACTAGTCTCACGGCAAACAGCCGCTGCTCTAAAAAGACTACAAGAACCGCCGCCGATTGTTATGAACCACAAGCATCAAAACCCATGGTCGGCCTCGCTCCTCCGCCGGGACCTCAACGCCCGCGCCCAGCACCTCGCCACCAGTAGCCACCTCCTGCACGAGCAAACCACCGGCCGCGAACCCAGCATCATCTTCGGCCGAGACGATCAATCACGCCACGGCAACTTCCACCCCGCCAGCTACGCCGCCATCTCCAGCAACCCTGACTGGCAGCGCCGCCTCACCAAGGTCCACACCGCGCACCGCCGCTCCCGCGCCCGCGCCGACTGGCCATGGATGGAGCTCGACTGCGCCAACAGCTCCGACGCTCTCCTGATGAACATCTTCTGCCATCCGCAGGTCTTCAACGGCACGACCCTCGCCCCCGCCGTAGCCACGCTTCTCGGAGTAGAACCCACTGCCCACCCGATCTTCGGCATCCGCCCCGGCGTGCCCCTTCGCAACGGCCTCAAAGACCGCACCGAGACCGACCTCCAACTCGACAATCTCTTCGTCGAAGCCAAGCTAACCGAGACCAGCTTCCAAACCGCCAAACCCAGTCTCATCGAGCGCTACCGCGATCTCGAAACCGTCTTCGACCCCGACCGTCTCCCTCGCAAACTCCTCTACCTCTCCGCCTCCCACCCACCCGTAGAAGACTTCTCCCAAATCGAAGACGTTGCACCACCCGAGCCATCAAACTCCACACCCAAACCCTCACGCACCCTCATCGACGGTTACCAGCTCATCCGCAATGTCCTCGCCGCCTACGCCTCCGATGCATCCTTCTGCGTCCTCTCCGACGCCCGCCGCCACGACCTCATCGAAACCTGGTACACCGTACTCTCCGCCGTCCACCGCCCCACCTTCGCCGCTCGCCTCAAGCTCCTGACCTGGCAGGAACTAGCCACCCACCTCCCACCGGATCTCCAGCACTTCCTCGACACCAAGTACGGCATCATCAGCACCAAATAAGTCGCTAAAGCAGTAAATTTGAGGCGTGGGTCTAAGCACATTGAAGGTGTTCTGGTCATGGCGCTCACACACGCATCTTGGGTAGCTCTCAGCAGGAGAAGCCTGTTCCTCTTGATAGTCGTTCCCATGGTGGGGTGGGGACAGACACAGCAACCCAAACCTCCCCCTCCAACCAGCTCACCGTCCTCACCTGAGAACAGCGATGGCGATGTACGAAACGACCTGAACACCTGTCATATTCATCGAGTGACCGGCTTTCCAGGAAGTCACCAGTTCGCCAGTGATTTTATTGAAACCATAGCCACCGACCCCGATCCCGCCACCAACGATCCCAACGCCATATGGGGGCTCACTGCGGACCTCAGTAGTGCGGTTCTCTCCCAGGATCAGGCCATGTACATATCGAAATCAACCAATGGCGGTGCGACGTGGACTCAAGTCGCACGAGTGGATTCCAGATACTTCGACGCGAAAATAGGGGAGGGCCTGCGTAACGGTCTCAGCGTGTCTCCCGGTGGAACCTACTTTGTGATCACAACGCAACGGGGAGCCTTTCAGGTCTTTCCTCAGTCAAGTGCATCTGAGACTTTGGTAAATCCTATCGAGGGTCCTCGCGTTCCTTCTACGCCTCCCAGGTTGTCGGTTACGAAAAAGGCAGGCGAACCCGTAAGGGCAAACGCCATCGAAATGACCGCCGACGGAAGACATCTCATCGTCGGTTATGGCTACTTCGACCTCGACCCGCACATCCTCACCTACCGCAAAGATAAGAACGGCTCATGGATTCAAGATGGGACACTCTCCGGTCTTCCAACCGAGATGGATATTCTCTCCATGCAGTTTGATGACTCGAAAAAACCGAATCCAGGCTATCTCTATGTAGGAACCGGCGATCAGGTATACCTTCTCAATCTCCATTCAAAGAAATGGAGTCGCATCGAGGGTGTGGGGCCGGATTCTGCGATACATGGAATGAGTGTTGTGGGCGGCCTTCATCTGGCGGCCTGCTGGGGCGTTTATAACCCAACAGGCCCAGGCACCGTAAGGCGAGTGACCAAAGACACTTTTCTTTTACATAGATCGACAGACGAGGCAGGATCGAACCTTCGCGCCTACAGCATCGAGGTCGACCCCTCAAAGCCAAACCGAGAGGTCGTGACCTCGCTCACAGGCGTGTACATAAGCGCGGACAGTGGCGAAAACTGGAGAAGGCTCAACGATCTTCCCCAAGAAGAGTTCCGCACCGCCCACTTCAACTCCGATGGAACCATCCTTGTCTCTGGAATCGCAGGCACTTTTCTGGTCAATCCATTTTCCGCCGCTTGCTCGCCTCGCCTCAAGCTTCGCAATAAATAGCTCGATCAGCGATCTTCATCCGCTTTTATCCGAACAATCCGCGGTCGCCCCGCTTTAGGCCCCAGGCCCATGCGCAGGCTTGCCTTCCTGCACATAATTCCGATTCCACTTCGGAATCTCCACCACATACGTCCCCGGCTTCTCGATCACCGCCTGGCACCCAAGCCGCGAGTTCAACTGAATATCCGCCGCCGTCTCCATCCGGTCCAGCTCTTTATCTTCCGCCTCACTGATCCCCGGCGCGCCTTCCTTCACCCAGATATGACAGGTCGTGCACGCACAAACCCCACCACAAGCATGATCCAGAAAAATATCAAAGTTCTCCGCCACATCCAGAAACGACATCGGCTCGCCATGCCCCTCATACGGCAACGAATCAAACGGAAACTCCACAGTCTTTCCCTGGGGCTCAAACGTTACCCGAACCATTCCCTCGCCCGCAGGCTTCGACAAATCCACTTCAGCGCTCTTCATTTCACTCATAATCTTAATCTTCCGTCGACTCTCCGGCCGTAGCCTCATCCTTCACTGATTCTTCAATCTTCTCCGCCTCAACATCGGCGCTCAACATCTCCGCCTTCGCAAACGGATGCGGTGCCGTAGGCCCCTCTCCTATGCTCTCACCTGCAGACGCCATCGTCTTGCCCGTCATCGCACCAGCGAGCGTACTATCCATCATCAACTCCGCAAACCGCCGCGTAGCCTGATCCAATCCTTCAATCCCACGCCGAATAATCTTGTAATCCCCACCCTGCACAGCCGCCTTCAGCTGCGAAATCTCTTCCTCAATCTTCTCAATCTCCTTGCTCGAAAGCATCTGCCAGGCGGCATGACTCTTGCCCTTATCCACCGCCGCAAGAATTGTCTCAGCCTCGTTCTTCGCCTCAATCACCTGCCGCTCGTGAATATCGGCTTCGGCATAATCGAACGATTCGAGAATCATCGTCTCCACCTGCTCATCGGTAAGCCCATACGTCGGCTTTACCTCCACCTCTGCCTCTTTCCCGCTCCTCTGCTCGCGCGCGCTTACATGCAGAATTCCATTCGCATCGATCAGAAACTTCACCTCGATACGCGGCAGCCCCGCCACCATAGGCGGTATCCCCTTCAAATCGAACCGCGCCAGCGATCGGCAATCCTTCGCCAACTCCCGCTCTCCCTGCACCACATGGATCGCCACATTCGTCTGCCCATCCACGCCCGTGGTGAAGTGCTCCATCGCACTCGCCGGAATCGTCGAGTTCCGCTGAATGATCTTCGCCACCACCCCACCCAGCGCCTCAATCCCCAACGATAGCGGAGTCACATCCAGCAGCAGCAAATCCTCCGTAGCCGCCGATCCACCCGCAAGAATCTGCGCCTGCACCGCCGCGCCCAGCGCCACCACCTCATCCGGATTCAGCTCCGTATGCGGCTTCTTCCCTCGCGCATTCAGCCCAAACACCTCATCCACCAGCCGACGAACCGCCGGAATCCGCGTCGATCCGCCAACCAGCACCACCTCATCAATCGCCGCGGTGTCCAGTCCCGCATCCTTCAGAGCCTGCTTGCAAGGCCCAGCCGTCCGCGCAATCACACCCGCAATCAACTCCTCAAACTGTGCCCGTGTAATCTCCCGCAGATACCTCTTCCCACTAGGCAGCACCACATCGAGCGTCGCCACATCCGCCGTCGAAAGCAGAATCTTCGCCTCAATCACAGCCTTCCGAACCGCCTGCACCGCCTCGCCGCTCCCGCGAACATCCTCACCCAGATCGCCCGAAATATCATCCAGCGCAATCGCAATCAGCAGGTTGTCGATATCGTCCCCGCCCAGGTGCGTATCACCACCCGTAGCGATCACCTCAAAGATCCCCTCATGCAGCTTCAGAATCGAGATATCGAACGTCCCGCCCCCAAAGTCATACACCGCAATCAACCCATCTTTGTTCTTTTGCAAACCATACGCCAGCGCCGCCGCCGTAGGCTCATTCACCAGCCGCAAAACCTCCAAGCCCGCAATCCGTCCCGCATCCTTCGTAGCCTGCCGCTGAGCGTCATTGAAGTAAGCCGGAACCGTAATCACAGCCTTCGTCACCTGCCCGCCAAAAAACCGCTCCGCATTCTTCTTCAACTGCATCAGCACATAAGCAGAAATCTCCGGCGGAGTCAGCAGCAACCCACCGACGCTCACCTTCAAAACCTCACCCGGTTGCAAGCCTTCCGCCAGCTTGAACGGAAACAGCTTCAACTCTTCCTGCACATCCGCGATATCCCGCCCCATCAGCCTCTTAGCCGAATAAACCGCACTGGCCGCGTCCGACATCAGGGTCCCGCGCGCAGCATTCCCCACAGCCACGCCATCATCGGTCCACGCCACCACCGAAGGCAACAGCCGCTCCCCATCCTCACCCGGAATCACCACCGGCGAATCCCCCTGCATAAACGCCACCAGAGAATTCGTCGTCCCCAAATCAATCCCTACAACTCGCTCATCCGCCATCAGCAATAACCCTCAAATCTTTCGCGCATAACGCATCTCTTCTATTGTCCTACAACCGCATTACTTGGGAACGGTCCGCGCTATAATCCGTAGCGGGTCATCGAGGAATTTCAGATTCTCTGCGAGATGTGCGATGCACATTCTGATCACATCTTTACTGTTCGCCTTCTTAGCGAATGCGGGACTTGGGCAACAACCGTGCTCGACCATGTCGGCGGACAATATCCTCATCAACAAAATTGGTCGTTGAATCGAATAGTCTGCCGGACGAGGACCGCAAGCAGATCATTCGCTTGTTCCAACAGAAGACATACCTTCAACCCGAAATCGGCGTTCGCATTGAAACTGCCTTGAAAAACCTGGGGTATTTCAAGGCAGTTGTCAACGAGCCCACGGTTTCATTCATTACGCAACAAGCGGGGAGAAAAATCGCTGACGTGACCGTCAAGGTCAATCAGGGAGCCCAGTACAGGCTTCGTGAGATTCAAATCCAGAATGCGACCGTTTTCCCCTCCATCCAATTACAAAAGCTCTTCCACCTGCAAAGAGGCGAATTCGCCAACATAACCAAGCTTCGCGAGGGTCTGGAAAATCTGAGGAATCTCTACGCGACGCGAGGGTATGTAAATTTTGTCGCAGTTCCTGAAGCAGTAGTCAATGAGTCGCGTCGCACCATCGATCTGGTCGTCTCTGTAGACGAAGGGAAACCATTTAATTTCGGTCAGTTGTATTTGGAAGGCGTAGAACCTTATGCAGGCGCTGGTAAGACACTCAAGGATTCATGGAAACTGTTGGAAGGCAAGCGATACAACTCGCTTGAATTGCGGCGGTGGTTCCTGGCCAATCGATCCACTTGGCATGCAGGTCCACAATTTTCACAGTCAATAAGCACTTCGCAAGATTCTAAATCTAACGCGGTCAATATAACGCTTTCACAATGGCTTCCATGTAAAGTGGCAGAACAAGCTGAGTACAGGCGAAATCCTCCTCTTCATCGTGGGTCTATAAGTCAGCTAGTAGAGGTCGGTTCGATTCACCCAATTACTAATTTGCATTTGAAGATTTTGTACTAAGCTTTCCCACACGAGGCCGATGCATGCTCTACCTCGAGCGCAAACCTCATCCCGCCCTCGCACCCTTCATCAAGACCCTCTGGTACGCCCGCGACCCCCACGCCACCCACCGTCACGAGCGCGTCCTCCCCAGCGCCCACGCCCAGGTCGTCATCTCCCTCGCCCGCGACTACCTCACCGACGCCAACCACCCCACCCACCCCCCCCCCCACCCCCCCCCCC
>Ga0210409_10000354_pt1 | contig 83699 bp, 72 predicted proteins | sample IncBWH17MmetaG_FD_161649 | JGI IMG/M metagenome (GOLD analysis project Ga0210409, IMG submission 161649) | Forest soil microbial communities from Barre Woods Harvard Forest LTER site, Petersham, Massachusetts, United States - Inc-BW-H-17-M | ecosystem: Environmental > Terrestrial > Soil >... | reverse complement strand
CAATCAAATTGCATTCCCACACCGATCTTTCCGCGCGGCGACTCAATGGGCTCGACGCGCACCACGTGCCCCGAGCACAGCCATTCCGTAGTCGGCTCCCCGGTAATCGCTTCCGGCATTTTTAGAAGCACCTCGATCACTGTCCCCACAGGAATCCGCGAGTTCGTCGCAAAGAGAATCCCTCCCTCCGATAAGTTCTCCGACTCGCTTCGCTGCTCCGGCAATCCCGATTTCCAAAATCGAACGCGAATAGGAACCCTGAAATTGTGGCGCAGAGACACTCGTCGCTCAGCTGAGACTATTTTCATGTTGTGCTCCTGGCGCGTAGGGAGGAAGGCGCTGACTATAAGAAGAAACAAGGGGGACTCAAAAGGTAGGGCATCGGCGCATGCGTAGCAAGCACAATCCCGTACTACGGATTTTCCGTAGTTCTATTGGAAATTCTTAATGATGTTCTCGGAGCTACTTTCCCTTTCTCACTTCAGTACCGCAAAAACGCTGCTGTGTGCATCGGTCCACAATTTCTTTGCACTGCTCATCGCCGCACGCTCTCCCGCTTTCTCCATCTCCGGCGCCCCAAGAAATGCCTCGCGGCTCCCCACCAGCACCCACGTGGCCTTGAACACTCCCTGCGCGTAATGATTCTCATTTCTGACCGTCACCGCCTCTTTCCCCAGCCGCTCCGCTGCCGCCGCCACCACCGGCTCCAGATTCAAATGCTGATTGGAAATGTGCACCGCCAGCACGCCATCCGCCTTGAGCTGCCGAAAGTACAGTTCGAACGCCTCCAGCGTCAGCAGATGCACCGGAATCGCGTCGCTCGAAAACGCATCCATCGCCAGCACATCAAATCCCTGCGCCGGCTCTCGCTCCAACGTCAATCGCGCGTCTCCCAATTCAATCGCCACCTCCGCCCGCGCATCTCGTAAGAAATTGAATTCTTCTCGCGCGATTCGAACGTCCAGCGGATTGATTTCATGGAACGTATATTTGTCTCCGACCCTGCCGTACGTCGCAATCGTGCCCACACCAAGCCCAATAACCCCCACACGCAGCGCCCCTCGCTGCTCCATGGCCTTCAGCGCCACTCCAATTCCCGAATTTTCTCCGTAATAGGAAATCGGCTGATCACGCCGCGCCGCCGACAAGAATTCCAACCCATGGCTGATGGTTCCGTTCGTCAACCGGCGCACCCGCAAGTCCTCATTGGCCGGTGCCTGCGCCACATCTTTCAACACCGCCACATTCGGCGCCACCTCCTCGGTCACTTTCAGCACTCCATAGAAATTCCGCACCATCCGCTTGGTGCCCGCGGCTTGCGTTCGCGCTGTGACGATCAGGCTCACCACCACCACCGCCGCCAGCACATTCACCATCACCCACGCTGGTTTTGAATTCGCCTGACGAAACGGACTCTCGGGATCCTGCCAATGTACCGCAATCACCAGCACCGCGCACATCGCCAGCCCAACATGCAGTTCGTAGTACCCCGAGAAAATCCGCGGCGCCACCAGCGCCACAAACACCGCTCCCGCCAGGCTCCCCAGCGAACACAAAAAGTAAAACGTCGTCAGTTGCCCTGGCTCCGCCTTCAGCCGTGCCAGCTCCCCGTGGCAAAACATGCAGCACACAAACAGCCCCGCGCAGAACAGTCCAATCGCCAGCCAGAAGGGAAGTGCCGCCAGCTCCGGCGACAGCGCGTACGCCATTCCCCCCACCGCGACTCCCAGCAATCGCAGAAAAAATGTCCGCCGGTACCATCCCCGCCCGTCAAAACAAAGGATAAAACTCAGCAGATACAAACTCAGCGGAATCACCCACAACAGCGGCACCGCGGCAATGTTTTGCGAAATGTGATTGGTAATCGCCAGCAGAAGCCCCGAGCTGCACGCCGAAAGCGCGATCCAAAGCGTTTTCGTTTTCCAATCCGGCCGAACGACTTCTTCGCCCGCCCGTTCGTGCTCAGCATTCTCGCGCCCCCGCAGTGCAATCACTCCGCACATCCCCGCGGCCCCCGCATACGCCCACGACCACATCCGCGCCTGCCGCACCGTCGTCAGCAGCGGCTCAAAAAAAGTCGGATAGCTCAACAGCGCCAGGAGCGATGCCGCGTTCGAAAGCGCATACAGCCGGTAAACTCTCGCGTCCTCCTTCTCCTTCGCGAACCACGCCTGCAACAGCGGCGTCGTCGATGACAGCAGAAAAAACGGCAGCCCCACCGTCAGCCCCAGCACCATCAAAATATGCAGTGCAGGCTGGTCCGGCCCCATCGGCCGCCACGCCTCGCGCGGCAAAATCGGCAACGTCAGCAAACTCGCCGCCAGCAGCCCCGCATGCACCCATCCCTGCGCCCGCCGCCCCAAGCTCCGCGTCAGCAAATGCGCGTACAAATATCCCAGCAGCAGCGCCACCTGAAAAAACAGCAGGCACACCGTCCACACCGCCGCCACTCCTCCAAACCACGGAAGAATCACTTTCGCGATCAACGGTTCAACTTGAAAAAGGAGAAACGCGCTCAAGAAAATCGCCAGCGCGTGCAGCACCTTGAAGCCCGCCCCACGCGAAGCGCCCGCGCCATCTTCCACCACCAGTGTTTTGGCCGCCATGCTCTCAGTCTACGGCTCTTAGTTCCAATTCCTATTTTCAATTTTCCATTTTCCAATTTCCGCCCTTCCCCCTTCCAATGCTTTCTGGTAGAAACGACCGCATGACGCCAGCCCAGCGCGAACTCCTCCAGGAACTCCAAGCCTTTGCCGCGACCGCTCCCACCGCCCAGTCCCTCATGGAGCGTATGGTCGCGCGCCTTCACGAAAAAATGACCCGCTACAATTGGGTCGGCTTTTATCTCGTCGATCCCGCCGACGCCGGCTACCTCATCGTCGGCCCCTTCGCCGGCAGCTTCACGCCCAACGCCCGCATCCCTCTCACCAGCGGCCTCTGCGGCGCCGCCGCCAGCACCGGCAAGGTGGTAGTCGTCCAGGATGTCTCCGCCGATCCCCGCTACCTCGCTGGCTCGTCCATGGTGAAGTCCGAAATGGTCGTCCCCCTCTTCGCAAACAAAAAGCTTGCCGGTGAACTCGACGTCGAAAGCTATTTCGCCGACACCTTCCCCAAATCCGAACAAGAGTTCGTCGAAGCCTGCGCCACTATAGCCGCCACCTACCTGGCAAAAGCATAGCCCACCGCAAATCGCTCTCCGCCCTCACTCCGCACCATCCCTAACTCCCTGTCCAAAACAGCACAGTATCCTTTCTTCCCTAGTCTTACCCTGACTGCAATGGCGTTGAACAGGTCGACGGAGACGAGCATCCAGGGCTCGGCTTAATTTGGGTTGCCGGACTTACGCCTCCGGGAACTCTCGCGAGAAACCCCGTTCACACGCCAATTGTTCAAGTAGGGGCTCCAGTCTAGTCCCCTCAAGGAGCTGCACGATGAAAACTTCGGTCGGTTTCACAACTTCCTGTGGGCGCCTCTGCCTCGTGCTCTGCCTGTTCCTTCTAGGCGCGCGGCCGGCACTCGCGTTTGATGATCCACCAACTCGTGTCGCCCGGCTGAATTACATGTCCGGCGAAGTTTCTTTCCAACCGGGCGGCGAGACCGACTGGGCCTGGGCCACCCTCAATCGGCCAATGACTTCCGGTGACAGTCTCTGGACCGGTGACCAGGCGCGTGCGGAAATGCATATCGGGTCAACCGCGATTCGCGTAGGCGCGCAAACTTCCGTCTCTTTTCTGAATCTCGATGACCGCACCGTTCAGATCCAGCTGAATGCCGGAACCATCAATGTGCGTGTGCGGAATCTTTTCGCCGACAATGTCTTTGAAGTGGACACGCCGAACCTCGCCTTTACGCTTCTTCGGCGCGGCGATTACCGCATCACCGTCGATCCCGACGGCAGCTTCACCACCATCACGCTCCGCGATGGCCAGGGCCAGATCAACGGCGGCGGCCAGGCCTTCCTTGTCGATGGCGGCTCCCAGGTTCAAGTCTCCGGAACCGACTATATTTCCTATGACATTTACGATCTGCCGCGCAAAGATAGCTTCGACCAATGGTCGTATACCCGGCAGCTTCGCGAAGATCGCTCTACCTCAGCCCGCTATGTCTCGCCGGAATTAACCGGCTCCGAAGACCTCGATCAAAATGGCACCTGGAGAACCGATCGCGATCTCGGTCCCGTCTGGGTTCCCACACATGTTTCGCGAGATTGGGCCCCATATAGAGACGGTCACTGGGCTTGGGTGGATCCCTGGGGCTGGACCTGGGTGGACGACGCTCCTTCGGGATTTGTCACCTCTCACTACGGCCGGTGGGCGCATGTGAACGGCGGGTACAGTGGGGGAGATTGGGTCTGGGTTCCGCCGCATCGTGAAGCCCGCCGCGATGAATACGAACAGCGGCCCGTGTATTCTCCGGCACTCGTTACCTTCGTCGGAGATTCGAATTCCTCGCGCGATTTCGGTAACCGCGGTGGCGTGGCCTGGTTTCCGCTGGCCCCCGGCGAAGTCTACGTTCCTGCCTACCAGACCAGTCCGAAGTACGTCACCAACGTCAACATCACCAACACCGTCGTGCAGCAGACCACCATCACGAATGTCACCAACAATGTGACCAACAACAACACGCAGACCACCATCTACGTAAATCAAAAAGTGGCAGGCGCCGTTACCGCAGTTCCGCGCGATACCTTTGTGAACGCCAGGCCGGTGGCGCAGGCGGCGGTGAAAGTCGCTCCGAATGCCATCACCGCGGGTCCCACGGTTCGCACCGCCCCCGTTGCTCCGGAAAGAGCTAGCATCATGGGAGCAAATAGAGCCGGTCCGGGAAACGCTGCGGCCGCTGCGAGCGCTCCGCCAAAGCCTCCTGCCGCGGTTGTCGCTCGCCCCGTTGTAGCCAAAGTCGCGCCGCCGCCTCCTCCCGTAGCCTTCGCGCAAAAGCAGCAGGCGTTGCAGGCCAACCAGGGCAAGCCACTGGACGCCAAAGCCGAGCAGAATCTCCGCGCGGCTACGCCTCCACCCGCCGCGCGCTTTGTGAAAACCGCTCCGCCCGCCGCCGCGGTCAAACCCGTCGAAACGGCGCCGAAAAAGGCCCAGCCGGCAACGTCACTTAACACCGCGCAGCAGGCCCATCCTCCGGCTCCCGGAGCTCCGCCGGCCGCCGCGGAAAAAGCCAAGCAGGAAGCCGCCCAGCAACAAGCAACTCAGCAAGCTGCGGCAGAAAAGGCAAAACAGGATGCTGCGCAACAGCACGTGACGCAGCAACAAGCCGCTGCGGAGAAAGCCAAGCAGGAGGCCGCGCATCAACAAGCCGCCCAGCAAGCGGCATCAGAAAAGGCAAAACAGGATGCAGCACAACAACACGTGACGCAGCAACAGGCCGCTGCAGAAAGAGCCAAGCAGGAAGCCGCGCAACAGCAAGCCGCCCAGCAAGCAGCATCAGAAAAGGCAAAACAAGAAGCAGCGCAACAGCACGCAACGCAACAACAGGCAGCTGCGGAGAAAGCCAAGCAGGAAGCCGCGCAGCAGCAAGCTGCCCAGCAAGCGGCCGCGGACAAGGCCAAACAGGAAGCTGTGCAACAACACGCCGCGCAGCAGCAGGCGGCTCAACAAGCTGCGGCAGAAAAGTCCAGACAGCAAGCGGCGCAACAACTCGCAGTCGCCGAAAAAACCAGGCAGGACGCCGCACAGCGCCAGGCAGCCCAACCGCCGCAAGCCACTCGCCCTGGTCCGCCTTCGGCAGCCCATCCCAACGAAACCCCGGCTCCGCCACGGGCCGTGGTTCCGCCCTCCGCGAACGCCGAATTGGACCGCAAGCATCAGCAAGAGCAGGATCAGCTTCGCGCAAAGCAGGAGCAGGACCGCCTGCGAGTTCAGCAGCAGCAGGAGCAGGAACACGCCAAGCTCGCCCAACAACAGACGGGTGCCGCTCAAAAACAGGTGGTCGAACAGCAACATCAAGCGCAGACGCAACAATTGCTTCAAAAACACGCCGACGAACAGAAAGCGCTGGCGGACAAACAGAAACAGGAACGCCAGAACCAAGCCAAGCCTCAAAAGGGCGATCGTCCCCCGCAGTAAGCGTCTGAATCGCGCGCATCCTGGCTGCGCGGCGTCCTCTGCGTAGGGGCACCCGCCGCGGCGGGTGCCCCTCCTGTTCTTGGCCTGTGTAGGTGCTGGGCTACAGCCCGGCCCGCCTTTGCCTTTCGGTCCCCGCTGCCCCGCAAATCGCCACTCCGCCTCTTGTCATCCCGAGCCCTAGCGAGGGATCCGCTTTTTCCCTCTGTTTCCAATTTCTAGTTTCTAGTTTCGTGCCGTTGCCTCGCCGCCGATCACCCGATTCGAAAGTTAGAAATAAACCAATTGACAACCGCTGAACCCTCTTGTTACATCTCCTTGCATGTCACCCAGGCCCAACCTCTTCCGCGCAGGCGTATCCTCCGTTTTGCTCCTCGCCGCGCTTTCCTTGTTGGCCCTTCCCAAGGCCAAAGAGCCCGCCCCGCGCTTCAACGCCATCACCACCACCGGCGAAAAATTCAATAACGCCTCCATCCAGGGAAAAGTCGTCCTCCTCGAATTCTGGACCACCTGGTGCGGCTTCTGCGCCAACGAAGCCGCCTTCGTCGATAAAATCGGTCATGACTTTGCCCCCAAGGGACTCCTTCTCCTCGCCATCGACGTCGGCGAATCCAAAAAGACCGTCAAGAAATATCTCGACCAGCATCCCCGCACCTGCAAAATCGTCTTCATGGAAGACACCAATCTCGCCGCTATGTATGCCGCCACTTCGTATCCCATCTATGTCGTCATCGATCGCGACGGCAACATCGCCGGCACCCAGCGCGGCGCCGGCGGAGAAGAAGCCCTCCGCCGCCTCTTGGCCCGCGCCGGCCTCGAAATCCCCGAGGATTCCGACACCGACTAGCCTTCTTTTTGTAGGTGTAGGGCTTCAGCCCTGTCCGCCTTGTTTTCGCCTTCGCTTTTGGGGCCGCCTGTTTTGTTATCTCCTTTTCCTCCAGACAGCTCAAGTCACAATCTTTTCCTTGACAGGGACGGTACTCATCCGGTAACATCAATCGTGATTCTCAGCCGCTATCCCCGACCAGCCTCTCTGCCTCGTCACCCTGACGGAATTCCCGTCACCGTAACTCCTTTGGTCTCACATCCTTACAAATGCCCCCTCTCGCAACTCCTTTCCTTTGACATCCTTACAAATGCCCAAGGGGTGGGGGGTGTTTTCTCTTTTTCAACATTGCGTGTGTCACCGCCTCGCCAACTCCCAGCCTTCGTAAGTCTTTTAAATGCAACACATGTGGACATCCCCATAAGTGTTGCAAACAAAAGACTTACGGTAAACCTAACCCCTTAAGATGCAACACTTATAAAAAACAGGGGGGTGGGGTCCTTCATTTTCCCAACGTTCAACGTTCAAAGGTTCCAACAGTCCCCAGTCCCATTGCGCCGCGCAATCCCCAGTGCCACAATAAGGCCAGACGCAGGAATTATTCGCCTACCGGGGAAACAACTCCGCTCCCCCCGGTGTCTAAGGATAGTGAGCGGATACACCCCGACTTGGTCGGGGTCGCAAGTCAGGCCTGGGTCCACCGTTCTAACGCTGAGCGCGTTTCTAAGGTGAGACCGCAGCAGGGTGGCCCGAACAACTCATCCGTGCAGGACGACGAGTTGAAGCGGGTCGGAAAGGCCGGCAGTGTCCGATTGGGCTAATGCCCTGTCATGGGGCCGCGATGAAGCCGATCTCGTCCACGAGCTGCAAGCCGGCTCGGAAACGGCCTTCGACTGGCTCGTCACCCACTACCATGCCCCGGTCTATAGCCTCATCCTCGGCATGCTCGGCGATACTTCCGACGCCGCCGATGGTACCCAGGAAGTTTTTTTGAAGGCCTTTCGCGGCATTCGCAATTTCCGCCAGGGCAGCTCTTTGAAAACGTGGCTCTATCGCATCGCCATTCGCGAAGCGCTGAACCACAAGCGCTGGTTCAAGCGCCACCTGCAGAAAAATGTCTCGATCGATGCCGAGCCCGAAGAAGGAAAAGCGCACATCGAGCTCGAAGATCTCAGCGCCACGCCGTTCGAGCAGCTCGCCGCTCTGGAAATTCAAGTGGCCGTCCAGGGCGCGTTGCAGCAGGTTCCCGATGTTTTTCGCAGCGCCGTAATTCTTCGCGACCTCGAAGGCCTGAGTTACGAAGAAGTCGCCGAAGTCCTCGAATGCAGCATCGGCACGGTGAAGTCCCGCATCCTTCGCGGACGCCGCGCCCTGCGCGAAATTCTGGAACCGCTTTTGGCGGAGACGAAATCGCATGCTCCACATGCGCAAACGTCTTCGCACGGCGCCGTCGCCGAATCGCAGCCCACGCCGTTCTCTGACGCTTTTACGGCCGCGCGTCATGTCAGCTTTAACAGTGACCGCAATGCGGTCAACGTTTCATCGCAAAGTATTTCCCCGCGGGCGGGTTCCACGGGAGAGGGTCTCTCATGAAGTGCAATACAGTACGAACCAAGCTGGCCGGTTATCTCGATGATGCCGCTACGGGCGCGGCTCGCGTAGAAGAGCGCGTCGTCATCAGCGAGCATCTGGAAAGCTGCAACGTTTGCCGCGAGGAGTTGCAAAAATTCCGCAAGCTCTCCGTGCTCTTGTCGCGTGTTCAGAAGAGTGAACCGCCCGCCGATCTCGCCGTGCGCATCAAAGTCGCCGCCGCCCAGGCGCAGCATTCCCACGACTGGCAGAGCCGCGTGCGCCGCGTGAAAGACCGCGCCGAGATCTTGCTCGACAACGTTTTTCGCCCACTCACCGTTCCGGCCACCGGCGGATTTTTCTCCGCCATCCTGGTTTTCGCTCTCGTCTTCCAGATGATCTTGCCCGGTATCACCGTCCGCGCCGTGCAAAACGACGTCGCTCTCAATCTCATGCGCCCCGCCGAACTCGTCACGCTCTCCGACTATCCGCAATCCTGGGCGCCCGAGCAACACGACCTCGAACTTTCTCTGCCCCACGGCCTCCTGCTTGACGTCACCGTGGACGCGCAAGGTCAGATGACCGGCTACCAGATTCTCTCCGGTCCAAATAGCCTGGAGCTCCGCCGCCAGCTCGATCAAATGCTGCTGTTCTCGCGCTTCAGCCCGATGCTGAGCTTTGGCCGTCCGACCGCCGGCGGCCACGTCATTCTCAGCTTCAGCGCCGTTCACGTCCGCGGATAATTTTCGTCCCGATGCGAATTGTCAAGTTCCTTCCAGCCGCCGCAATTTTTGTTTTTCTTTTCACCAACGTTTTTCCCGTCCGCTCGCAAAAACTTTCCGTAGACGAACAAATCTTATTTGACTCGGCCAACCGCGAGCGTGCGGCGCAATCCTTGCCCGCATTGCATTGGGATGAAACACTCGCCGCTGCCGCCCGCAAGCACGCCCACCGCATGGCCTTCTACAATCTCGTCGAGCACCAACTCTCCGGAGAGCCAGACCTCCAGGTGCGCCTCACGGAAGCGGGCGCCCGCTTCGGTGCCTTCGCCGAAAACATCGCTGTTGCCTCGAATGCTGGAATGATCCATTCCGGATGGATGGATTCTCCCGGCCACCGCAGGAACATCCTTAACCCCAACCTTAACGCCATCGGCATCGCCGCGGTAAGAGGGAGCGGCGGCCTCTTCGCCGTCCAGGATTTCTCGCAGCAAGTCGTTGCGATGAGTCTTGGCGAGCAAGAGAAAAAAGTAATTGCGCTGATGACCACGCGCGGAATGCACAAAGTGGCCGTGAGCGACGATGCGCGAAAAACCTGTGAGATGGCGAGCGGAATTTCCGTTTCCGGGGTTCGTTCCGTGGAGGCCATTCGCTTTGAAACATCGGATCTCAGCAAACTTCCGGATGAGGTGGAGAAAAAATTGCGCGGCCTCGCGTTTCAAACGGCCGCAGTGGGCGCGTGTAAAACGAGCAGCGCGCCCGGTTTCGCGCACTACCGCATCGCGATCCTGATTTTTTGATCGCAGGCGAGCAGCGCTCCGGGGCGAACCAGGGAATTGAAAGAATTAGTTGTATCGGAACAGAAGTCGAAATACACTAGGCAGGTTATGAATTTGCCGCTCGCCATCTCCTATCGCTGGTATCGATTTACTGGGCATCCAACCAGGTGGCGGGGGGCGTTTCTGTAAGCGAATCCAGCGAAGAAAAGATTCGACCCACTCGCAACCCGAGTGGGTTTTTTGTTTTAGGGGACAAAACAATTTTTGAATTGCGGGACAAAACCAAATTGAGAGGGCCGGAAAGATGATTATCTCCATGAAACTACACGCAACGCGGAACGAGATCGACGAAGTACGAAAACAGGTGGAACACTTCGGGTACAAAGTGCATTCCATCGAAGGAGAAGAGCGTGTTGTGATCGGCGTGGTGGGCGTCGGCGACGTGACCGCATGTCTCGAATCGGTGGAGGCCATGCCGCAAGTGGAAAAGGTGGTGCGCATTTCCGCGCCGTACAAATTTGTGAGCAAAGAATTCCGCGCGGGGAAAACGCGCATCAAGGTGAACGGAACCGAGATTGGCGGCCACGAATTTGTGGTGATGGCCGGGCCGTGCTCGGTGGAATCGGAAAAGCAGATCATGCAGGCGGCGGAAGGCGTGGCCAAAGCCGGCGCGAAAATGCTGCGCGGCGGCGCGTTCAAGCCGCGGACTTCGCCGTACGATTTTCAGGGCATGGAAGAAGAAGGATTGAAGCTGCTGCAGAAAGCGAAAAAGGCCACGGGCCTCGCGATCATCACGGAAGTGATGAGCGACCGCGACGTGGATTTGATCGCGAAATATGCGGACGTGATGCAAGTGGGCGCGCGCAACATGCAGAACTTCATGCTGCTGAAAGCGCTGGGAAAATGCGGGCGGCCGGTGCTGTTGAAGCGCGGATTGAGCAGCACGGTGAAAGAGCTGCTGATGTCCGCGGAATACATCACGGCGCACGGAAATCCCGACGTGATCTTGTGCGAGCGCGGCATTCGCACGTTTGAAACGGTGACGCGCAACACCTGTGACATCGCGGCGATTCCCGCGCTCAACGAATTGACGCACTTGCCCGTGATTCTCGATCCCAGCCACGCGACCGGGAAGCGCAGCCTTGTGCCCGCACTCTCCCGCGCGGGAGTAGCCATCGGAGCCGACGGATTAATCGTGGAAGTGCACCCCGCGCCGGAGAAAGCCATCAGCGACGGCGCGCAGTCGCTGGACCTCCCGCAATTCCAGAAAATGATGAAGGATCTAGAGCCGTACATTCAGCTCTGGAACGAGTCGAGAAAAAAAGACGTAGCTGCGGCGGCCGGGGCGAATTGAAGGCTGGGTATGCACTCGCACTGGGTGGACGAGGGAGATGGACAACCAACTTCCGATTGGCAAGTGCGCTTGCGGTAATCCATAAAGAACGGTACTTTCAACAAACTTAGAGAGGTGGAGACTTTATGGCGCCGATCCGGGCGAGCGTGCTTCTGCTTCTTTGGAGCGTTATCCCAACTGCAGAAACAACCGTTACGGAAGGAACTAGCACCTGGGAATTGCCACGGTTCACCGCGGATGCACCGACGTTGTTGCAGGCAGCTTCAAGCGTTAACCCTAAAGCTGGCACGGACGTAGTGGTTCTCGATGAAGAAGACAACTACGTCTTCGATGCGGAAGGAAAAGCGAATCACACACATTACTTGGTGTACAGAGTCCTGACGCAAAAGGGTGTCGAAGGGTGGGACGCCATGACTGTGGGTTGGGAGCCCTGGCACGAGGAACGGCCCAAGATGCGGGCACGGGTCGCCACGCTGGACAATGCCATCCACCCACTCGATCCCAAGACCATCACGGACGCGCCAGCGCGGGACGAGGACGAGAAGACGTACGGCGATGGACGAGTGTTGCGCGCGCCGCTGCCGGCGATTGCGCCTGGATCCGTCGTCGAGGAAGAAGAGACGTGGGTTGAGCGCGCGCCGTTCTTCGGTGCGGGGGTGGTTGTGCGAACGTACTTCGGGCGCGCCGTTCCGGTGATGCACTCGAAGCTCGTGCTCGACGCTCCGGAATCACTCACGCTGCGCTACACCGTAAAACTGCTGCCAGAGATGAAGCCGGAGAAGAGCGCCGAGAATGGGCGGGTGAAAATTGTGTTTCAACCCGGCGCGATGGATGCGTTGGAGGAATTCGAATCCTACCTGCCCAAAGACGTGCCCGCACAGCCGCAGGTGACGTTTTCAACGGGAGCTTCGTGGCAAAGCATCGCGGAAGGGTATAGAAAAATCGTCGACGAGAAAGCCACGACCAAAGATGTGCAAACGGTTGTAAATGGATTAGTAGCCGGGAAGACGACGCGAGAAGAAAAGACTGCGGCTATCCTTCAGTACATGAGCCGGGAAGTGCGGTACACAGGAGTGGAATTTGGAGATGCAGCCATCGTTCCTCATGCGCCCGCAGAAACGCTGAAGCACAAATACGGCGACTGCAAGGACAAAGCCGCGCTGGCCGTGACGATGCTACGTGCCGCGGGAATTGCCTCGTACGTGGCGCTGCTGAACGTGGGGCAACGGCAGGATGTCGAAGCCGAGCTCCCGGGCATGGGGGAGTTCGACCACGCCATCGTGTTCGCGCCCGGGAGTCCGGACTTGTGGATGGACCCCACGGATGAATATGCGCGCCTTGGACAGTTGCCACAAACGGATCAAGGACGGCTGGCGCTGGTCGCCAGAACGGCAAGCACAGGGCTGACGAATATCCCGGAAGCCAGTTCGAAAGACAATCGCATCGTGGAGAGCAGGGACTTCTATCTGGCGGAGAACGGCCCTGCGCGAGTGGTGGAGACGACGCAGACCTATGGAGTATTCGAATCCGAATATCGGTCGACGTACGCGGATGCGGATAACAAAGAGAGGAAAAAAAGTCTCAAGGAATATGTCGAGAATCAGTACCTGGCGAAAGAATTGGCCCGGGAAGAGAGATCCGATCCGCGGGATCTTTCAAAGCAGTTTCAATTAGTGCTGGAGGCAACGGGCGCGAAGCGAGGATATACAGACCTGGAGAGCGCCGTCGCCGCGATCCGGCTGGAGTCGTTGTTTGACAGACTGCCGAGCGAGCTGCAAGAGAAAGAGAAGGAACCCGAGAGCGGCGCGGACGCACAGAAGGAAAAGCCGAAGAAGCCCCGTACGGCGGACTATCAGCTGCCGGAATCGTTTAGTTATGAATGGGACTACAAGATTGTGCCGCCCGTCGGATTTCAGGCAAAGCCATTGCCACCCAACACCAAGAGTTCACTGGGGCCGGCGACTCTAGCGCAAGAATTCAAGCTGGAAGGCGACGGAGGAGTCCGAGCGTTTTTGCGATTCGATACCGTGAAACGACGGCTCACGGCGGCGGAAGCAAAGGAACTGCGGGAAAAAGTAGCACAGGTGCGTGGCGGGCAAGCGCTGCTGATTTATTTCGAACCGACGACACAGGTGTTGATGAGTCAGGGAAAAATGCGGGAGGCATTTCAAGCCAGCCGGGACGTGATTGCCCAGCATCCCAAGGAGGCCGTGCATCATTTGCAGCGCGCGAAGATTCTGCTTGCGGCAGGAATGGGAGAAGCGGCGCGAGAAGAGGCGCGCGCGGGAGTGAAACTGGAGCCGGGTTCGGCGCTCGCGCAGAAAACGCTGGCGGAGGTATTGGAATACGATCTGGTAGGGCGGCAGTTCCGAGGCGGTAGCGACTATGAAGGGGCGGCGGCCGCATTTCGGTCCGCAAGAGAGCTGGACCCCGATGACAACGAGACCGCGGGGAATCTGGCGATCCTGCTGGAATACAACCGCGAGGGCGAGCGCTACGGACCTGGCGCCAAGATGAAGGAGGCGGTTGCGGAGTATCAAAGCATGAGAGAAGAACAGCTGGGTAAAGTCGGGCTCAAGAACAACCTAGCTTTTGCTCTCTTTTACGCGGGGGAGTTTGCCGCGTCCAAGAAAAATGCGGAAAGCCAGAATCCGCAGCTGAACGGAGTGATTGTGGCGTGCGAGACGGCTTTGAACGGGACAGAAGCGGGGATGACGGAAGCGCGAAAACGAACCGCGAATGAAAATGATTTAAGGACCGTGCTGAAAGGCGCGGGAGAAATGCTGATGCGGGCGAGGAAATACGCGGCCGCGGCCGAACTCATGTCCGCCGGGGCTTCCGGAGACAACGCATCGAAAACGATGGCGCTTGCGTCGTTACTGCGCAAGGCGCAGCCGCACGAAGAGATGAAGGCGGAGGATAGCCCATCGGGCGTGGTCACGAGGATGTTCTTTGTGACGATGGATCCGCAGATCACGCTGGAAAAAGTGAGCGCCATTTACAGCCGGAACGCACAGAAGGTAATGCGAAATTCCGACCCGGAGGACATCGAGAAGGCGCTGAAGGCTGGAAGCGTGATCCGCAGGGCGCTCTCGAAAACAGGATTTCCGGCGGACATCATGCTGGATGTGGTGATGCCCGCAATGCAAGTGCAAAAGGAAGGGGACGACACGACGGGGTACAGGGTGACGCTGCGGCCGGCGGGCGCAGACAAGCTCACCATGTGGGTGGTGAAGGAGGACGGCAGGTACAAAATCCTGGATGGAGTGGAAAAACCGAATTCGATCGGGCTGGAGATTTTCGATCGCCTACAGGCAGGAAACACCGCCGGAGCGCGAGTGCTGCTGGACTGGGTTCGCGATGAAGAGCACCTCGCAGGTGGGGATGATCCGCTGGCTGGATTTGCGTTTCCACGAATGTGGACCAAGGGAAAAGAGGCCGATGGCGAGGAGATGAAATATGCGGCGGCGGCGATCCTGGGGCAAAGCAAAGAGACGGCGCGCGACGGAGTGAAAATCCTGGAGGCTGGAAGGAGCGCAGCGAAAAATGATGCCGACAAGCTGAACGTCGGAATCGCACTCTTGAGCGCATACAGCAATCTGCAGGAATACGAAAAGTTGCACGCCCTGGCGGCGGAACTGGCAAAACAGTTTCCGGAATCGAAGAGACTGTTTTTTGACGATGAGCTCGCGCTGCGGATGCTGGGGCGCTTCGCGGAAGCGGACGCGCTGGCGGAGGGTATGATCAAACGATTGCCGGAGGATACGGATGGGAGGCGGGCGTTTATTTACACCGCAGCGGCGCACGAGGACTATGTCAGAGCACATGAACTGGGAAGGCAACTGATCGAAGCGGGTAAGGCCGAGGGTTCTGATTTGAACAATGTGGCCTGGAACTCCCTCTTCACCGGCAAGGTAAGCGCGGATGACCTGGACGCGGCAACGAAAAGCGTGCAAGTCACTCAGAGCAACAATGCATCATCTCTCCACACGCTGGGATGCGTGTATGCCGAACTCGGAAAGACAAAAGAAGCGCGAGAGATTCTGATTCAGGCCATGGATCAATTGAATCTGGATGAGCCGGAATCGAACTATTGGTATGGGTTCGGAAGGATCGCCGAACAGTACGGTGAGACGGAAGTGGCGATGGCTAACTATAAGCAGGTGAAGAAGCCAAACAAGGCGGCTCAAGTGCCTGGGTCGTCTTACCGGCTGGCCCAGAATCGGCTGGCGGCAATGCGAGGCGCGGCCGCGGGGGTGAGTCATTAGCTGGGTGAAGCAGATAAGCAAGAGAAGCCAACGCGAGCAGCAACCGAATTCATTCTTTACGCAACCAGGGCGGGGCGAAGATCATCTTTCTTAGCTGGCGGAATGCTTTGGCTCTTGGTACAAGGGATGCGTATGGGTGAGTTTGTTCGAAGAGTCCTTCTCGTTTGTTCGGCTCTTGTTGCGGTGGGACAAGATGGCCCGAGCCAGCCTGTTGCACCGCCGGAGAATGCCGCAAAGCCGCCCGTGATTGTGGTGGGATTCATGGGTGGATTTGTGGCGCACGACAATAAGGTGCACAGCGGCGTGCAACTCGCCGCGCGTCTCCGCGACACTCATCCTTCTGGCGTGTACGTGGAAGTGTTTGAGAATCGCCGCCGGGAGAAGGCTCACGGAGAAATTGTGAAGATTCTGGATACAGATCATGACGGGAAACTCTCCGACGAAGAGAAGCAAAAGGCGCGGATCATCATTTATGGGATGAGTTGGGGCGCTTCGGAGACGGTGGCGCTGGCGAAGGAATTGGAGGGAGAACACATCCCGGTGCTGCTTACGATTCAAGTGGATAGTGTGGCTAAAATCCGGGAGAACGACGAAGTAATCCCGGCCAATGTCGGCGAGGCCGTAAATTTCTATCAAACCGATGGGCTACTGCACGGGCAATCTAAAATTCGAGCCGCAGATGAGAGCCACACGCGGATTCTTGGCAATTTTCATTCTGAGTACAAAACAAAGAATATCCGGTGCGATGAGTATCCGTGGTACGACAAAGTCTTCGCAAAGTACCACACGAAGATTGAATGCGACCCAGCGGTTTGGAGTCAGGTGGAATCCCTCATTCGCTCGAAATTGCCCGCAAACTGAGAAGGAGTACCGGCCGGACTGTTTACCTGTTTGAATGCCACGCAGGATCGCCTGCCAATGGCCTTCAATCTGGTCGCGCTGTTGTTTTTGGCGGTTTCTCGGGAGAGGCATTGCGCGCAAGAGTCATGGCGTGTTTCTCGGACGCCTGCTTCAAGTTTGCCCAGTCCTGAACGAATTCAAACATGGGCTCACGGCTGTGTTTGGGGCTTTTCAACACATGGCTGATGCGCGTGAGCAGGAATTGGTGAGCCAACTGCGGGTCAGAGTCCCGCGCGAGAACATTGCGCGCGCTCAGGCCAACCCGGGCAGGCTCGCCGTTCACTGAAGTCTCCATCCAAAGCAAACCATTTTCATCGATAGATGGCGTACCTGCTTCGTCGAACTCCTTGAAAAAATGTTTCAGATCCCCGCGTTCATCGATAACGTCATTCTGGATGTCCTCGGCAACCATGGAGTCGAAGGCCTTGCGATAGGCCTTCCATTCCTTCGATGTGCCCACGATGAACGTCCTCTGCTCCGGTGAAGCAGGTTCGCTCTGCGAGCCACGAGTCGAAACTATCTCGACCGCAGGGCGGTGTTCGAATTCGTGCCCCGGATTGAAATGTCCTGTAAGCAGGTAGGACGCGGCCACAACAGGCACTGCTTCATCCGCGAAAATGAGCATGGGGATGAGAAATTTCTTGGAGTGGTACAGCTGCTCGGTTCCTGCGCGAACTTCCCGGCTGCGCTTGATCGTGCCGGGGACCTGGGCAAAGTGCAGCACGCGGAGGTTGGATTCCGGGTGTTTGCGCGCATAACGCGTGAACGAGCGCGCGATCGCTTTCGGTGAGGTCATGCCGAAGTCGTTCAGGTAATCCGGGCGGGTGGCGTTCGGGAAATAAGTATTGATCACGCGACGCGTAAAATCCGCGCAATTCCGGGTGACACCGTTGAAATGATTCTCATTCGGCGCACCATTGAATTCGGCCATGAACTTGCGATCCTGTTCTTCGGTGGTATCAACAACAAAGATGTAGACGCTGCGAATCAAAGTGGCAGCGACCATCTCTCGCCATTCGGACTTGTAACTGTTCCTGCAGGGATCGCCCGCGCAGAGCGCTGAGAGATACTTCGTCCGGTATCTTTCCTCAAGCACGTGCTTGACCTTGTAGGAAGCGAAGATCGGGCGATTTTCGATGTCTTCGACTCCATAAAGGTAGACGTTCAGCGGAGCGACGTTCCATTCGAACGACTGATCTTCGCTGATGTTAATGTAGTTGCTCATCACCGAGCCGTGTTCCCCGGGGCCGCACAAGCGGAGTTTTACAGGCGAATCGGGGCAAATGCGCGAGAAATAGACGGCACTGTGGCCCGTGCCGGTGATTCTGTCGACGCTGGAATCCAAGGACTCGTTGAGCACAACGCCTACGTCAGCACTCGCCTGCGGGCAAGCAAAGCCCACGAGCAAAAGGGCGAGGAAGCACGAGATGGCAATCGTGCGGAGAACTCTTCGTGCCAGCGATTTTCTTGTGGGGAGCCCACGAGCGGTGAATATGATCCTATACACAGCAAAGTCCCCCTTGATGGGACATGGCTGGAATAGGAACTGGGCTACATCAGTTTGATGCTTTTTCTCCGGCCCAGGGTTTAACGGGCATCGCGAATGTTTCGGACAGACGGACGCCATTGTTAGAAACCCTTAAGGAGCAGGAAAGTTGCGGTGCCGTACAATGAAACGTGTGAGCGAGAACCGATTTAGTGGGAGGCTGGCTTGCCGATAGTGCCGAGCATTGCGACGATCCGAGAAGCGCAGAAATTCTTGGCGAAATATTTTGCGCCGACGCGGCTGGTGGCGGCGCCATTCCTTGGGCGGATGGCGGGGAGAAATGTTTATTTGAAGATGGAGACGGAGCTGCCGACGGGCTCGTTCAAGGTGCGCGGGGCGCTTTGGGCGCTGGCGCAGAGAATGAACCGAGGACCGATTCAGGAAGTAGTGGCTTGCAGCACGGGGAATCATGGAGCGGCGGTGGCCCTGGCGGCGAAGCAGTTTGGCATTGAGGCAAAGATTTTCTTGCCGGCGAACTGCAATCCTGTAAAGCGCGCTCGGATCGCAGCTCTTGGCGCGGCGATTGTGGAGAGTAGAGACAGTGACCCGGCTTCTGCATTCGCGCTGGCCGCGGAGTACGCCAAGCGGCCGGGCGTGTATTTTTTGAACGATGCGACCGACTTGGACATTCCTGCGGGACCCGCGACGATGGGGTGTGAAATCCTGGAACAACTTCCAGAGGCCAGCGCGATTATCGTGCCGATGGGAGACACGGCGCTGATTCGCGGGATCGCCGCGGCAGCGAAACAGATTGCGCCGCAAGTGAAAATCATCGGTGTGCAGGCGGCGCGCGCGCCTTCATACTGCTTGTCCTGGAAAGCAGGCAAGGTAGTGGGCACGGAGACGTGTGACACGATCGCAGATGGGCTGGCGACGCGAACGCCGGAAGCGGCGAATGTGCGCGACGTGAAGGAGCTTGTCGATGAGGTCGTGCTCGTGAGCGAAGAAGAAATGCTGCGGGCGATTGAGCTGCTGCTACTTGAAGAACACGTTTTGGCGGAGCCGGCTGGGGCCGCGAGCACGGCGGCGTTGCTTAAATCCAGCACCAGTCATGGCGAGCACGCGGTGCTGATCGTGAGCGGGGCGAACATCTCGCGTGAAGTGCTGCGCCGGGCCGTGGCAAGCGCCTAGACATCGAAGATAATCCCCGGCGGCTCGGCCAGCTCTGAAATCCGGCCCAAAAAATCGGCCGAATTCTCATTTCCCCTCCTAACTGGCCATTCGGCCAAGTACGTTCAGGGCAAGTTCCATTGCTACCTACGAACTGAATTGGAACCCTTGGAGTAGCGACTTCTCCGTGCCTTTACGCGAAGTCGCAGGGTGATTCGGGAAATGAAGACCAATTCTCGTTGGAACTGGACGCTGGGAATTCTGCGTGCGCTTTGCCTGATTTGGCTTTGCGTCGCGGAAGTCAACGCAGTGCGCGCCCAATCCGCGACGGACACGGCCCAACCCGCCGGGCATTTGAGGCTATTAAGCGCACAGCAGGGAAGGGCCGTCGTCAGTGCGGCCTTGGAAGAAAATGATACGCCAGGCGGAGCGCAGGACTGCTCGCATTTGGTTCACCAGATTTACGCAGAAGCGGGCTTCGAGTATCCGTATGCCAGTTCGTTCGAGCTTTATGCGGGAAATGAAAATTTTGCGCGCGTGAAGTACCCGCGCGCGGGCGATTTGGTTGCGTGGCCGGGGCACGTCGGGATTGTCGTGGAGCCGGCGGAGCATAGTTTTTACAGCCTAGTGAGCACGGGACTGGAAACCCAGAATTACGACGGGCCGTATTGGAGGTCGCGTGGCAGGCCGCGGTTCTATCGTTACAAGATGGAGAGCGCCGGGATACTGACGGCAGGCAAGGTTCCGGGATCTCCTCGAGATTCGAATTCTGCCAAGCGCCAGGAATCCGAGGCAACGGTAGAAGAACGCGCTGGCGCGGGTGCGCGCGATTCGAATCGTCCGCCGCAGACGGCCAGGATCGTCGGATATGGATTGCCGGCCAAGCCTGCGAGAGCTGCTGTCAACGACACGTTTGACTCCGCGCAAAGTATCGTAATCGCGTCAGGGAAAAAGCAACCGACGAAGGCGGAAGTTGCCCAAGGCATCTCGGAATTGAGCAATGCGTCGGGAAACATGTTGCGTGAGGACGACCCTTCAAAACTGGCAGCCCCGGTGGTGATATTTGAGCGATTCCAGGTGGAGCGCCTGGAAATCAAAAGAGATCACGGATGGGCGCATTTGCAGCTCGATACGCGAGCGACTATTGCCGGCGGAGAAACGGAATACGCGCGGAAGCGCGAGAAGGTGAAGTGGGAACTGCAGCGCACGGCTTCCGGCTGGGAGGCGATTGCGCCGACGGAGCGAACGTACGTGCCACAGGATGTGGCGGTGAGAAATTTGGCAGCGCAACTCGCGCGGGTGACCGAAGCAGATGGCGCCGCGGCTCAGCGAGAGAGCGTGCTTCGACAGGAGTCGCAGCTGGCAAAATTAATCAGCGGTCTTCTGGACAAAAAATAGTCGCGGCGCGGAACGAACCGGGCGCCTTGGAATTCGAACGAAGCACACAGGTCAGCCTTCCTCAAGACATAAAATACCACAGCAGACAACCTGGGTATTTCGGCGCATAATCCCGAAATATGGCCGTCGCCGACAAACACGCAAGCTTGATCCAGCAGGCTTCTTCGATGACCAGTGCCGGGCAAGACTGGCCTGCCTTGCCGCTGGGAGAATGGGAGCGCACTTACCGCACGCTGCACATGTGGACGCAGATCGTGGGGAAAATCCGGCTGAGTCTCGCGCCGCTCCAGAATCACTGGTGGAATGCGGCGCTGTACGTGAGCACGCGGGGACTGACGACTTCACCGATTCCGTATCAGGGACGCGCGTTCGAACTGGAGTTCGATTTTATTCATCACCGGCTGGCGATTCGAACGTCCGATGGCGGGGAACGTGCCCTGGTGCTTTCCGCGAAATCGGTGGCAGCGTTTTATCGAGAGCTTTTTTCGGCGCTGCGCGAAGCGGGGATCGACGTCCAGATCAACACCAAGCCGCAGGAAGTTCTGGACCCGATCGCGCTGGATCGCGATGAGACGCATGCATCCTATGAACCGGAATACGCGAACCGTTTTTGGCGCATTCTCTTGTCAACGGACCTAGTGTTTCAGGAATTTCGCGGGCGATTCCTGGGCAAGCAAAGTCCGGTTCATTTTTTTTGGGGAAGCTTCGATCTTTGCTGCACGCGGTTTAGCGGCCGGACGTGTCCGCCGCGAAAAGGCGTCATTACCTCGGAAGCCTACTCGCGTGAATGCAGCAGCCTGGGCTGGTGGCCGGGCGGTGGAGAAGTGGCGGGTCCGGCTTTCTACGCGTACACTACACCCGAGCCTTCGGGATATGACGCGCAGGCAGTTCGACCGGCGAGCGCGTTTTATCTAAAGAAACTGCACGAGTACTTGCTGATGTACGACGATGTGCGTCGCGCAAGTTCCCCTCGCGACGAGATCCTGGCATTTGCGCAGAGTACATATGAGGCGGGGGCCAATCAAGCAGGCTGGGATCGTGCATCCCTTGAGCGGAAACTCTCCGCAAGTGGTTCTTAGGCGCGAAAAGACGCAGTCAGCCTGCTGACGACGACGCGGAATCAGAAAAGCTCTCCGCGGCTTCGCGGGCAGTGGTGTAAACCTTCAAGAAGCGATCAGCGTGGGCCAGCTTCAAGACGCCATCAATCATGCCGGTGGTGCCGGCGAGGCGGAGCGCGCCGCCCGCCGTTTTCAATCGGGAAAAACAGTTGACAAGTTTGCCGAGGCCGCCGCTATCGAGCTTGGTGACTTTGGAAAGGTCGAGGACCACGCGAGTGTGTTTGTCGCGCAGCAGTTCGTCAAAGGCCAGCTCCAGGCGTTTGCACTCGACGCCCATCTGAAGCGGGCCCTGCAACTCCAGGACGATGACGCCGGACTTCCATTCTTTCTTGGTGATTTCCACAAAGGCCTTTCGAACTGCGGGAAGATTCTAGAAAGGACGACCGGAAACTTTCAAGAGCGATCCAGCGAATGCAGGAACGTGCGTCACGAACCGGGTGCGCCCTTGGCTGTGACAGTTTCTTCGCCTTCGCAGGGAAACTCACGAATCATTCGAACGCAGGTGGTAAGCGCTTCGAGAATCGAATTCCCCCAGCCCGTGGGAAGAATCGGCGCGACCTTCTGGTTGACGTAGCGATCTGCTTGCGCGAAAAAGCGGGCAAACTGACCTTTGGGAGGCGTGGCGAATTCCCTCACGGTGATGAGGAAGCAGATCTCGCCGGCGCCTTGCGGTTTTTTGAACGAGAACTGGTGAAGCAGGGCCAGCTCTTCGGCAGCGTCCTTTTGAGCAAATTTCCAATCACTCACAAAATCCTCCAGCCGAAAAAGCCCGCGCACGGAACGACGGCAATGGGGAACAGGCGCATCTTAGGATGAGGGACGGAGCAAGTCAACGAGACGAAAGCGAGCGAGAAACGATGTCAGAGAGGAGAAGAATTAAGGGGCCGCAAAAGCCTAAAAGGACGGACCGCTTCGCCTTGGCGGCAGAGAAAATCGGACGGGGCGACCTCTTAGCGGCGAATTCCCATCACGCGCATTAGAGTTTCCTGGACGTGGACAAGTTCGCGCTGACGATCGTGTTCTTCCTTGGTGCGGTCGGTAAGCGCTTCCTTCAAGAGAATCAAGTTACGGCGGAATTCGAGCTGGGCGAGGACCAGGCGGCTCAGCGCTTTGAGCGCGTCCTTTTGATCGGGCGCAAGTTCGCGAGGCGTGCGATCGACGACGCAGAGCGTGCCGAGGGCGAAGCCATCCTCATTGACAAGCGGGGCGCCTGCGTAAAAGCGAATGTGCGGGTCGGAAACGACCAGAGGATTGTCGCGAAAGCGATCATCCGCCAGGGCGTCGGGGACGACAAAGAGCTCGCCTTGCAAGATAGCTGTGGAACAAAAAGCGATGTCGCGCGAGGTCTCCGAGGCCTCGATGCCGACACGGGATTTAAACCATTGGCGGTCTTCGTCGACGAGCGAAATCAGCGCGATGGGGGTCTTGCAAACGTAGGAAGCAAGGAGTGTGAGGTCGTCGAAGGATTGTTCCGGGTCGCTGTCGAGAATGGCGTACTTCTCGAGCGCGGCGATGCGGGCTTCCTCATTGGCTGGCTTGGTGGTGACCACGAGCAACCTCCTGCGCTACGGCCGGGTCCGGGTTGGTTCCTGGCCGGAGCGGAATCATACTCCAAATTGGGGAATCTGGCGCGTCAAGAAGGTCCGGGCCGGAGCGGCGGCTGCGGGGAGGCCACCCTTCTGGTGACTTGGGTTAATTGGGATTGCCACGAACTCAAGGAAAGTCAGCATTCAGTTCCAGGGATTGAACAGCGAGACCCCAGAGGTGACAAAATCCGAGACTTTTCGCGTCACCAAAGTTAGAGCGTGTACTTCAGCAGTGGCCGCGAAGAAAGCGTCCATCACGCCGATTGGCTTGCCGGCAGCGGAACATCGGCTCATGATGCGTCCCCAGGCGTCAGCGATTGCGGTTTCTACGATAAGCACGCGGGATTCAAAGCGCAGAGGCAGTTCTTCGCGGAGCCAGGACTCCAGACGAGTTTTGCGGGCGCCCGAGCTCAGGCGCTCTATGCCGTACCGGAGTTCAGCAAGGGTTATCACGGAAAGATAGACGCGATCTTCGTCCACCTCCGCCAGCCAGCGAATGACGCCGCTGTCAGGCCGAGGCTTCATCCATTCCGAGACGACCGTGGTGTCCAGGAGGAAGCTCACAGGTCAATATCGCGAGGAGCATCTTGCCTTCGCCCCAACTCCAACTCGGACTCGCGCAGGGGCGAGGCCGCAAAGAATTCCGCCAGGTTGCCGATGCGGCTGGTTTTGCGCTCCCATTCTTCTGCCGAAACGATGACAGCGGTGAGCTGGCCGTGACGGGTGATAGCTTGCGGACCACGGGAGCGGGCACGGTTTAGGACTTCACTGAATTTGGCTTTGGCTTCGGCCACCGTCCATTGGCTTTTGGGCATTCGGGAACCTCGCAAGCTAGATAGTCACACTAGTCATTATAGTCAGTTTCTTGAGAAAGGCAATAGGAAGCAAGGGAGCAGGGGGAAGGAGCTCAGGGAGAAAGTGCGGACTCGTCCAGTTTTAGGACGAGGACCTGGCCGTTCGAATGGAACGTGCCGCCGGTGGCGGTCTTGGCTTCCTTCACGGGGCTGTTCGGCAGGAAGTGAGTGATTTGTGTGACGAGGCCAGTGGAGGCAAGAGTTTTTTCGACGTAGTCGCGCTCGAGATCGATGTCGGGATCGATTTTGTGAGTGACGCCGTTGTTGCGTTGGTCGCGTTCGAAACCGATGTCATGAGTCGCGGCGCCGACCCAGAGCATTTTTCCATTTACAGTGAAAGGCGCTTTCCAGATACGCAGATGGTTGCGCGTTTTGACCACGCTGATGGGTTCGGCATGGGCCCACCCGTAATCTTGGGAGCGGCCAAAGAGGTAAAGCGGGCTCATGGGCATGTTCAGGTAAGACTCTTTCGAAAGGCTTTCGATGAGGCCATGGAGCACGGCGCCTTTGACGTCGGCGTCGACTTTCACCCATCCGGCAGTGGTGAAGACGCGCTGCATGGCCTCTTCCGAACCAAGGATGAGAAAGTTGACCATGTCACCGGGATTGCCCGCCTTGTCGGCGATGCGCCGCGGGATTTTTGAAAATAGAGAGTTGTCTATGCCCGGCAGCGAGTTCACTTGCTCTGCTACCACGCGCGCAGCGCCGCCTTCGGGAACGTACACCTCAATGCGAACTGTGTAGTTGCCGTCGCCTGTATCGCTGTTGTCCTGATTGATTCCGACGGAAAGACGGCCAGAGATCGGCGCGAGAACATCGCGGCGCGCGCCGATGGCAAAAGGCTCAGCGGTGTCTTGGTCGCCGATGCGCCCAATGAGCGCGCCGCGGCCAGTCTCATTGAAGGGCAGAACGCGGAGAAGGTCCTTGAAGCCGCGCGCGAGGCCCTCGGGGCCGTTGTCGGTCTTGGCGTCGCTGTAGCGGAGCTTGCCGGTGGCGCTGATGAGCACGTGCTCTCCCGCCTGAACGTCGATGCCCGTGTCGAGCCAGGAGGAATCGCCGGACAGTTGGACTTCCTGAGAAAGGCGCATTTTGCCCGAAGGCGTTTGCGCAGAGGCGGGTTTCTCCGATTGCTGGCTGGAAGACAAGCCTTGTGGGAGCCGTGAAGTGCTCTCGCGCACGAGCTGAGCGCGAATTGCATTTGGAAAAACCAGGGCGAAGAAGCAGAATCCAAACGCTGCCGGCGTTTTTCTCATGAGAAGGCAACGCATTTCGGTGGGCCAACTCCTACAGGATCGATCAGTATCCTCACTGTTAGCAGATGCCGGAAAAAGAGGCAAGTGTTGCACCCATGATTAGGGTTTGACGTGAGTGTCGAAGGTTGCGGTCTGCACCTTCCCGCTGCGTTTGATTTGGACAAACAGGCGATAGTCGCCGGGCTCGGGGAAGCCGTAGGGAAAAGTCACTTCCGCAGGGAGCGCGGTGCTGGGCATACCAGGCATCGCGGCCATTTCCGTGTTCGCAGTGCTCGGCTCTTTCTGCAAGAGCATCAGCGCAGCCATCGGCATGGAGCCCGAAGGGTGCACGTGCGCGAAGACCGTCAGATCATGCTTCACGATGACCAGGTGCCCGGCCATGCCCATATACGGTTCGACGTCGGAAACTGGTTTTCCGTCTTTATCGAGGATGCGGAAGCGCAGAACCATGGGCTGGCGCGCGTGAAGCGTTTGCCCGTCGAGAACCCAGTCCCAGTGACTGTGATCGGGCAGAGTAAAAACCGTCCCGCCATTTTGTGCCGGGGCTGTACCGGGGAGGGAGCCGACCTTCGTCTCCGAATCATCTCCCGAAGGAGGATTGCCGGGCACATCCGGCAAAGTCACGCGAGTCGTCATGGTGTCCGGAAAGCCAGAGCCGCGCACAATGTCTGCAAAGACCGCATAATTCCCTGCGGCCACGGCGGGCAATGGTTCCGCAAACGTATCACCAGCCGTCTGCTGCGGATGGAGGTGGTAGAAGCGATCCAGATTAGGCGTGCCAATCAGAAAGAGATGCATCACGTGGCCATGGTCGGGAATGATGGTATCGACCAGCGTATCCTTCCGGCGGTCGTGCCAGGAAGAGAATCCCATTTTGAGCACAAGGGTGTTTGTGTTTTGCAGCGAGACTTCGACGGGAGGCGCTTTGTACATCATGAGATTGGCTCGTCCGCTCGCCGCGGCGTCCCACCACATGTTTCCCAGAAATAGAATGGCCACAAGCGCAGCCGCGGTCAGGGCCATGGCGATCCGCCCGCGCCGCCGCTGCGAAGCCGAAGGCGCTGCACCGGGATCGAGCTGCCCGTCGCGCGCGGCTGCTCCAAAAATGGCAATCATGCTGGCCACCAGAACGACCATCAACGCGAGCAGAATCGTTCCCGTGGTCTTCTGCATCCGCAAGGTCCGCCGCGCTGCCGCGGGAACAGGCACAGCGGTTTCTCCGGTTCCCTTTGTTCCGGAAACTTCCATGCGCACTTGCCAGGCGCCCGATTGCATCAGCCAGAGTTTCCCGGTGAAGTACTGGGCGTCCGCCTGCGAACGCTCCATACGGTCCGAAGGCGGAGCGAACTCCGAGCCTTCGCCCACCGCGCGCAGTGGCACGATGCGAATGCCCGTCACGTTTCCGTCGAGCGCGCGCACCTCGATCTCCGCGATGCCCGGAATCATCGGCGGCGTTCGCACCGTGACGAACAGCCGGTAAGGCCCGGCCATCCCTTCATAGAAAACGTCGGGACTACCAACGTGGGCATCCGAACGCGCGACGAACCCGACGATGAGGACGCTCCCAGCGAGGATGAACAGTAAGACTCGTTTCATGTCTCTATCGTTTGACCTGCCGCATCCAGTTGCCCCAGGCGAGACCGATGCGCGTCATGACAATCGCGGCGGCGAAGGCGATGAGCATTCCTACCCAAAACTGCGCTCGCGTTTGTTCGTAGAAATTGAATTGATGGGCGAAGTGATACTGGCTGGGTGGCTCCATATACGCGTAATAGTTCGTGCCGAAGATGCGATTTGCGGCGAGCGGAGAAATCAAGAAAGTTCCCATGGGCCACTGCACGGCGATCATCGCTAGCAGAAATCCCGAGCCGGCCACGGCCGCTTGCAACCATTTGTTGCGGTCTGTCAGGTGATCCAGCAGAAAGTCCAGAGCCGCGGCTCCGGCAAACAGCAGGAGAGGAAATTCCCCCGGCACCAAATGCGTGACACGCGTATAGACGGGGCCCAGCTTTGGCTCGGCAGGCACAAGGGGCACCAGCCACAGCGCCAGCAGCCACAGTACAAAGTAGATGCCTGCCACTTTTGTGGCCGCCCACTTGTAGCCAGAAGCCCGCGCGATGCCCACAAGAACCACAGGTATGGCCAGCGCCAGCGCGCGGTAGTAGATCGCGCTGTGTGACTGCGTGTAGTTGGTGTATTCAGAAATCAACATCAGCAGCAAAATCGTCAGCATGCATCCAACGTGCAGAAAGATTCGATTCAGGCTTGCGCGGGTTTCTTCACTGGCGCGATTCATCTCGGCAATAATCAGGAACAGCCCACCCAATCCCAGGATGAAAATTCCCAGGATCAGAACCACGTGCGGCGGGCTAAGAATTTGAACATCCAGCCCGAACGCGTTGTGCCACCAGTCGTCGAAGGGAGCTGAGGTGAGCATCGTCAGCCCGCCCCAGAGCGAGACGAAAGTCCCCAGCGGCCCGTAGAATCCCCAGATCTTGATGGAAGATTCCTGCCGCGCCCGATTTTTTCCAAAGGTCGTCGTGAGAATCAGGTAAGCGCTGGAAAGCCCGGCGAGTATCGCTCCAAAGTGTATGCACAGATGCGCCGGAGTCCAGAAAGTGTCCCGCCCGATGGAAGTGTGCCAGGAAATGTCCCAATACAGGCCGACGGCGGTGGACGTAACAGCGATCGCGGAACACCAGACATACCACGGGATTTTTGCGACGCGAGACATGACGGCACTTTGTGAAGCGGCAGAAACGGGGAAGGATGTGCTGTGCGACAAGGACCCACCTCATTCGAACTGGAGTGTCATCTCTGAACTCCCGTTCCGGCGACAGTATACAACACACCACTTCTTGTCAGGACAACTCCACTCCCCCTTCAGCGCTTCGAATCAAGCTGGAAGCCGCGTGATTCCTTGACGGATGCGGAAGGCGACGGTAAATTGGCAAGATGCCGCGGCATTGCGAGAGGACAGGGACCGCTCCCAGTTATGCCCTTCCGTGCTGAAAACCGCCATTGCCGGCGACAGAATCAGCCACTGGTCTAAAATGAGCACTGCGGCAACGGGGATGAAGAAACTTCTGCGAATCCTGACTCTATTCTTTCTATGTGCGGGGATAGTGTACCCGACGGCTGGACGCCCCCAGCCACCGGCCGCCGCGCCTGCGCAGGCGCAAACACCGGCACCGGCGCCTTCTGCGGCCCAAGCTCCACTGGCACGATCGCGCATTCGAACGGTAGCTCCAAGCGCGGTGACCGTGGACGGCAGCGAAGCCATGTTCACCACCATGTGCGCTTTACTGGCCGCGGGATTCGAATCCAACGTGAGCGCGGACAATTGGACCGCCTTCCGCGCGCAGATGCGGGAGAGATTGCGCCAGCAGCAAGGGCCTGCGGTAGACGCGGTCCGCGAGTTCTACAAGCAGCATGAGCTCCGGGATGCGGGAGCGACGCTGTCCCGTTATTTGTGGTTTGGCCTGGTTTCCGGGCCGGCGCCAAAGTTCCAGATGGTGCTGCGGCGCGACGAAATTCCGCCGGAAGTGCTGGCTCTCGAGGGCTTCAGCGAAATCCTTGCGAATTATTACCGGGAACAAAATATTGGGGTGCTGTGGAGGCAGGTACAGCCGGTGTACGACCGCGAAGTCGTGCGGCTGCATGACGAGGTATCGCAAATTGTGTTTGTTTCCACGGCTTATCTCCGCGAAATTCTGGATAATTCCTCGCCGCGGACGTTTTCGATCGTGATCGAGCCGCTGGTTGGGCGAATTACCAATGTGCGGAATTTTGGAGACCACTACGCGCTGGTACTGAGCGGTGGTGAAGAGATTCCCGCGGATGTGATCCGCCACGCGTTCCTGCACTTCCTGGTGGACGGCCTGCCCATGATGTATTCCCACGTCATTGCCGTAAAGCGGCCGCTGTTCGAGAAAGCGGCGCAGGCCCCGCGGCTTGCGCCGGAACTGAAGGACGATTTCGCATCCTACTTCGCCGAATGCACGGTGCGCGCCCTGGAACTGAAATTGAAGAGGATGTCTCCCGGAGAGAGAGAAGCGGCCATGAGCCGCGCCGACGAAGACGGCTACGTGCTCGTTCGGCCGCTGTTTGGCGCGCTGGCGAAGTACGAGAGTTCCGAGCCGGCGATGAAACTTTTCTATCCGGACCTGGTGAGGGCCATCGATTTGGGCGCGGAGTCGAAACGGGTGGCAGCTCTGAATTTTGCAGCGGCTCAACCGGCGCAGACGGCAGACGAAGCCGCGAGCGAAGTAGTGGTCCGCAAACGGAGAGAACTGCCAACGACGGTGCCGAATGAATCCGAAGTAATCGCAGCGCTGACCGAAGGCGAGCGACGCATCGCGGAGAAGAATCCCCGTGCAGCAGAGACTTCGTTTCAGAAAGTGTTGATGCGATATCCAGATCAGGCGCGGGCCTGGTATGGAATTGGATTAGTGGCTTTGCTGGATCATGACGCCGCCAGAGCCAAGCAAGTGTTCGGACGGCTGACCACCGGGGAACACGCAGCGACGCAAGATCCCTTGGTGCTTGCGTGGTCGCACATCTATCTGGCGCGCATTTACGACGACGAAGGCAATCCGGCGGTCGCCAAGGCGGAGTATCAATCCGCGCTAGAAGTCCAGGGTGGGCCGGATCAGGCAAAAATGGCGGCGCAAAAAGGACTGGCGGCATTCGGCGCGGCGGACAAGCCGACGGCACGGCCCTAAGCCTTCGAGCGATTTGCAAGAGAGCAGCCCTGCGCGAGAATGGCAGACAGCAAGAACTGATGGACTGAGCACGGGAGCAGAAGGACGAATCCGATGAGCAGAGATTGGCGAAGAGTGAGAGCGGCGGCTTTACTTATGGCAGGAATGCTGTGCTTGACGGTCAATGCGGCGGCGCAGAGTGGCGCGGCGACCAGCCGTGGGACAGCCAGCACTAACACGAACAAGACCATCGGCAGAGACACCTCTCCTATTAACCCGGAAAACTCGCTGGAGTTGATAAAGCCGGTGGATCTGAAGGAAGAAAACGCATTCAATGAATTTCAGAGAATCTCGCCGGAGGATCCGAAGAAAAAGATAGAGAAGGGGAAAACCTTCCTGGAGAGATATCCCTTGAGCCACTTCAAGGCCCAAGTCTATTCCGCATTGACCTCCGCCTACTTGCAAACTAATCAGGTGGAGAAAATGGTGGAAGCGGGTGAAAAGGCTCTGGCGCTGGATCCGAAAGACGTGCAAGTCCTGGCGATGCTGGGGCAGACTCTGCCCCGCGTAATTACCGCAAGCACGCCGGAGCCGGAGAAACAGCTCGACAAGGCGGAGCAATACGCCAAGCGGGCCATCGAAGGAACACCGGCGTTGACCAAGCCGGATGGCGTGAGCAACGACCAATTTGAAAAAGACAAGAACCAAACCCTGGCGATTGCCCACAGCGGACTGGGGCTGGTGAATTTCCACCGCGGGGATTATACGGCAGCGGTCGCGGAGCTGGAGCAATCGGTGAAGTTGGCTCCCAGATCCGATCCGACCAATTATTACGTGTTGGGTGTTGCCCATCACAATCTGTCACATTTCAATGAAGCGGCCGCGGCATTCCGCAAGTGCGCGGAATTCCAGGGAAGCCTGCAGGCCACATGCAAGGACGGCGCTGAGAAGGACAAGGCTGCAGCGCAGACGAACTCGCCGAAGTAGCTGATGGTCGCAAGAGACGTATAGATCGAAACAAGGACGCAGGGAATAGGAGAAAAGGAATGATTAGAAATCGAAAACTCGCTTGGGAAGCGTTAGCGATTGTGGGATTGCTGCTGGGCGCAGGCGGAATCGCAGCCGCGCAGAGTACTCAAAGTGGGACGGGTGGCCAAGGTCAGAGCCAACCGGCTTCGCAGCAACCGGCCGACAAATCGAAAACGCCCGACGTTACCCCGTTGACGCTGGACATCCCCGCGCCCGCCAGTGCGGATGAGGATGCGGCTTACAAGGTATTCCACGAAGCGAACATGAGTGATGCGAGCAAGAAGATTGAGTTAGGCGAGGCTTTCCTTCAGAAGTATCCCCAAAGCCGCTACCGGCCTAATTTGTACAAGGAATTGAGTTTTGAGTACGTGCAGATTGGGCAGGTGCAAAAGATGCAGGAATATGGGGAGAAGGAACTCGAGCTGACGCCCAACGACGTGTCCACGCTTGCACTGCTTGGGCAGACCCTCCCCCGCAGCTTGCGTTCGAACACCCCGGAGCCGGACAAGGTCCTGGCCAAGGGCGAACACTATTCGAAACAGGCAATTGAGATTACACCCACACTGCCGAAGCCCGCGGAACTGACCGACGAGCAATTTGAAAAAGGCAAGAATCAGACGCTGGCGATGGCTCACGGTGGACTGGGACTGGTACTCTTGCGGCGCGGGAAATATGCCGATGCTATTTCCGAGCTCGAGCTATCGTTGAAAATCGATCCGACGCCCGACCCCGTGAATTACTATCTGCTGGGATTGGCAAACAAGAATGCTTCGCACTTCGATGACGCTGTAGCTGCGTTCAACAAGTGCGCGGCAATGAACGGCCAAATGCAGGCGAACTGCAAGAATGGCGCTGAAGACGCCAAGAAACTCGGCTCCACGCAATTGAGCGCGCCGAAGTAAGCAGGGCCTCGGGCGCGCCGTAACTATGCAAGACACCATCCGGAACGGTGACGATGCGCTCGAAGAGCGGCTGGGGTACAAATTTTCCAGCCGCGCGCTTCTCGAGAGGGCGCTCACCCACAGTTCGGCAGTGCCAGAGTTGCGTTCTTCTGGGGCAGATGAGCCGGGCAACGCCACACTCCCTATGGACAACGAGCGGCTGGAGTTTCTGGGAGACGCGGTACTCGAGCTGCTCGCCAGCGAATACCTGCTCTCAACGTTTCCGGAATGGAGTGAGGGGCAGCTTTCGAAAAGTCGCGCCCGCATAGTAAACGCCGGCTCGCTGGAAGCCGCCGCCAGAAGGCTGCATCTCGGCGATCATCTTCGGTTGGGACGCGGCGAGGAGAAAACCGGCGGCCGCGATAAGCAGACGCTCCTCGCGGATGCTTTCGAAGCGGTGGTCGCGGGGGTTTACCTGGATGCGGGGCTAGGCCCCGCGCGAGAAGTATTGCGTCGCGTATTGTTTGAGCACGCGTTAGAAGAGCGCGGCGAGCGCATCGCGGACTCCGATCGCAAATCGGCATTGCAGGAATTCCTGCAGGGGCGCGGTCGTCCGCCGGCGGAATATCGTCTCGCAGGTGAGAGCGGGCCGGACCACCAGAAAGTTTTTCTGATTGACGTGTGGGTGGACGGGGAGTGCCGCGCGACCGGCGAAGGCAGCACCAAGAAGGAAGCCGAGCAGCGAGCCGCACGCAGCGCGCTGGAACAGCTCGAGCGTATGGAAATGAAAGGGTAAAGCGGAATGCCCGAAGAGACCATCGTTGTAGAACAGCCCCCTGAACAGAAGGAGGAGCATCACGGGGATCAAACGACAATTTCCGAATATCTGGAGTCGCTCCTCGTTACGGTAATCCTGGCGCTTTTCGGAACCAGCTTTATCGTTCAGGCCTTCAAGATTCCTTCGGCCTCGATGGAAGGCACTCTGCTGATCGGAGATCACCTGCTGGTGAACAAATTTGTTTTCGGCGGAACCGGCGCCTGGTATGAAAAAGTGCTGCCGTACCGCCCGTTGCAGCGCGGCGACATCATCGTCTTCAAGTATCCCTTCGCGGACCACCAGCACTTTGTCAAACGCGTCATTGGCTTGCCGGGCGATCGTGTGAAAGTCGTCGACGGAGATGTCTTCGTCAACGGCAAGCGTTTGAATGAACCCTACGCGGTTCATGATGCGACGGCTTTCTATGACACTTTCAATTATTCCTTCCCGCCTAAGCGCGGCCAATTGATTTCCGCCAATGCCATTCCGGAGTGGCGGCCGCATATCCAGGATTATGTCCAGGGCGACGAGATTGTTGTACCTCCCGACAAATTCTTTGCCATGGGCGACAATCGCGATCGTAGCCAGGACAGCCGTTACTGGGGTTTTGTGGACCGCGATGCCATCATGGGCCGCCCGTTCCTAATTTATTGGTCGGTGGACGCCACCAGCAGCGACTACAGCAATGAGAGCACTTTCTGGACGCGCTTGACGGGAATCTTCCAGACCCTGGCGCATCTGCCGTCGCGAACACGCTGGAGCCGCATGCTCCGCACGGTGCATTAAACATCTCTTTTCAATGAGCATCGCAAAATGGAGTGCGCCTGCCCTTCGCATCGTTCCGTCCGAGGGCTCGCCACTACCTTTTTCCCGATGAGTCTGCGAAACTTCCGAGCGAAATGAAGATGCTTCGAAAGTGGTGGAAGCCGGCGCTGGCGCTCGTCGTCTTGCTGATCGCCTTGCAAGTCGGCGTGTCCCTGCTCGCGCGCACCCACCGCCTACACAGTTATCTCGTGGCGCACCTGGAACGGGCCTTTGGACGCCCGGTGGAAGTGGGAAGCTTCGATGTGCGAATCCTTCCGATCCTCCAACTGGATGCTAACAGCGTAACGGTCGGCGAGGACCCGGCTTTTGGCTATGAATATTTTTTGCGCGCCGAACACTTGAGCGCCGGTTTGCGGTGGATGGGCCTGTTTCGCGGTCATTTTGAATTTGGAACGATGTCGTTGAGCAAGCCGAGCTTGGTTCTGGAGCGCAACTCCGAGGGTCGCTGGAACCTGGAACGTTGGCTCCCGCCGGCAAAAGCCATTCCGGGACAAGCGTCTCGCGGGTACGGACCCCCTTCGCCCGTGGCGCCTGTGAATCGGCTGCAGAGAATTGAAATCGATGACGGCCGCATCAATTTTAAAGTGAATGATGACAAGCAGCCCTTTGCTTTCACCAGTGTTTCCGGCAGCGTGGAGCAAGTCTCGCCCGGCCGCTGGCACCTGCAATTGGAGGCCCAGCCCTGGCGCAGCGGAGTCTCCCTGCAATCGGCCGGGACGCTCAAGGTGCGCGGAGACCTCGCGGGGACTTCCACGCGGCTGCAGCCCGCGGAAATTAACGTGCAATGGAGTCAGGCATCGCTTGCGGATGTCTTCCGCCTTCTCCGTGGACAGGATTATGGTGTGCGCGGCCTGTTCGCGCTGGACGCAACAGCGAAGAGTGGAAACGCGAAGGACGATCAGCCGGGTGACTGGACATTCTCCGTGCAGAGCCGTGCCGCGCAGATTCATCGCTGGGATTTGACGGAGCGAGATGACAATCCACGGCTAAACGTGAGCTTGAAGGGCCGCTGGAATATCGGGTCCGGCAATCTGGTCGCCGAGCAGATCGCTGTGGAAGGCCCCAGTTCGAATCTGCGCGGAAGATTCGAACGAACCGGCGGAAGCGATGCATCGACGGAATTACGGCTCGATTCGATGGGTATCCAAGCGTCGGATCTGCTCGCCTGGTTTCGTGCTTTCCATCCCGATGTGGCCGAAGGCATCACCGCGGATCAGTATTTTACGGGCGGGATGATTCTGCGCGGGTGGCCCCTCGCCGTGGAATCGGCTGCTCTCGCAAGCAGCGGAGGTGTCGTAAAAGTGCCGGGTTTCGCCGAGCCGGTGCGCATCGGCCCCATACATGGAGGCCGCGAGCGATCCATGTTGGCGATTGGGCCGGTGCGCGTCGCACTTGGGGGCGACATTCGCGATGTGATTGCACCGAAGCGGCGCCGCGTAGCACTAGCGATGAACAACGCCGCGGATTTGACTCTCGAGCATGACCTAAACACGCAAGCCGGGAGCATCAGCATTGAAGGCAATTTCTTCGAAGCGGAACAATTCCTGAAATTGTCAGCGGCGTTTGGGTATCCGCTGAATCACGGCTGGGAATTGAGCGGACAGGCGACCGCGCTGGCCAAGTGGGAATGGAAAAAACCGTTCCACGGAAACTGGAATGGGGGAATCGGTTTTAACAAGGCAGAGCTCACCGTGGCTGGGTTGAACCAACCCCTGAAAATATCCGAAAGCGCGTTGGATTGGGTCGACGGGCGGCGCATCGCGCTAGTGATGAGGGTGGATGCGTTCGGGGGAAGGTGGACGGGGAGAATTGAAGAAACGCCTGCCGCCGGCGGTGACTCTGAGCCAAAGTGGAAATTCTATCTGGCCGGAGATCAATTGGATGCAGCAGAACTGGATCGTTGGGTTGGGCCCAGAGCGCGGCCAGGCTGGCTGCAGCGGCTGCTGCCGTCTCTCCTGGGTGGAGCGTCGCCAAGCGTGTCCGCGAGTGAGCTGGTTCGGCGAATGAATGCCGAAGGCGAACTCTTCGTGGAGGAATTGACGATCGAAAAGCTGAAACTAGGGTCCGTACACGCGAGGGGCTGGCTGCGCGATTTGCATTTGGCTGTCAGCGACGCCGACGCCGAGTGGGCTGGCGGAAAAGTCCGCGCAAAGATTGATGCAAGATTCTTGCCGCGGCCTGCATACGATGTCAGCGCGCAGCTCGATCGCTTGAATCTGGCGCAGCTTCCGGGCACGGGAAGGGTAGCCGATCGCCTGAAGGGGTTCGCAACAGGCAGTTTGCGATTGAAGACCGAGGGCGTAGGCCGCGAGGAATTGATCGGCAAGCTCGCCGGCAGTGGCGATTTTCATTTGAGCAAGATCGAATTTCGCGGCTGGGACGTCAACGCCAGCGTCGCCGACGGTGCCGCGCACACCGGCGTTTCGCGCTGGTCGGCCGGAGAAGGCTCCTTTCATCTGAAGGATCGCAATATCTCACTGGAAGAGTTGAAGCTGGACGGCGGGAAAGAATGGACGCTCGTTAATGGTTCACTCAGCTTCGGTCAGGACGCGAACTTGGCCATCGAAACGGCCAGCGCGCCCAAAAACAAGAATGGCAAAATGATCGATTTTGGAAGTGGCCGTGTGCTTAAAATTTCCGGTCCACTCGATGGCCCCAAAATTTCGGTGGAAAAGGCCAGCGTCCGGCAACCTGCGGATTGAATTGGATCGTGGGAAGGAAATCGCCGGTTTGAAGCTTGGAGGAGACGATCGATGAAACGTCACGCGCTGTTGTGTGTACTGGGATTGTTACTCCTGATCTCGGGAGCGAATGCACAGAAGCCGTTCACGCTGGAACAGGTGATGAGCGCGCCGTACCCGGAAAATCTGACCGCGGCGAAAACTGGAAACCGTGTCGCCTGGACGCTCAACGAGGAAGGAAAACGAAACGTCTGGGTGGCCGAAGGGCCGGATTTCAAGGCGCGTCGGCTTACACCTTACACCGAGGATGACGGCGGCGATCTTCCTCTCGTTGGTTTTTCGCAGGATGCCAACACCATTATTTACGTTCGCGGGGAGCAGAAAAATTCCTCTGGTCAATATGGAAATCCGGCCAGCGATCCCGCCGGCGCGCAATTGGCGCTGTGGGCTGTGGACTGGAAGGGCGGAACGCCCAGAAAAATCGACGAAGGCGGCCTCGAGGCAAGTGTTTCCGCTAAAGGCTGGGTGGCCTACGACAAAGACGGCCAAATTTGGACCGCGCCGCTGGATGCTAGGGAGAAGCCCAAACAAATCGTGGTGCGAGGCAATTGCTCCGATCCTCAGTGGTCACCGGATGGAGGAAAACTGGCGTTTGTAGCTGGCCGCGGCGATCACGCTTTCATCACCGTCTACGACGTCGCTGCGCACAGCATTATGTATGTTTCGCCTTCCGTGGATCGCGATGGGGATCCGGTATGGTCGCTCGACAGAAAGCACATCGCATTTGTGCGCCGGCCAGCCGAGCCTCGAGACACGCCGCAGGGATACTTCATCGCGCCCGATAAACCGCATCCGTGGGCGATTTGGATCGCCGACGCCGCCACGGGCTCGGCAAGACAAATCTGGAAGAGCAGCGCGGCGCCACAGGGCTCCTATCCGCACATGGCGGGCGAAACCGGCGGTGGCGTCCTCAATTGGGCCGCTGACAATCAGCTGGTGATCGCTTCCGAAGAAGACGGCTGGCAGCATTTGTATGCACTATCCGCTGATGGCGGCAAACCAAAGCTCCTCACTCCGGGGGACTGCGAAGTGGAGCAATGGTCGTTTACTCCGGACAAAAAGACTGTTCTCTTCAATTCGAATTGCAATGACATCGACCGCCGTCATCTCTGGAGTGTAGGCGTCAATGGCGATCATCTTTTTCAGTGGGAGAAACTGCGCAGCATCAAGTGGAGCCCCGTCGCCCTATCGGATGGAAAAACCATCGCCTATCTGGGATCTGATGCAAACGTCCCGCCAATACCGCTGCTTACAACGCTGGCCGATCACGCAACCGTAAGCAAAGTGCTGAAGAGTTTTCCGGAGAGTTTTCCTGCCGACGATCTTGTTGAACCTCAGCAAGTTGTATTCAAGTCCGGCGACGGCCTGGATATCCACGCGCAATTGTTCTTGCCGAAGAATGCCAAAGCGGACGCAAAGTTCCCCGCCGCAATTTTTCTCCACGGCGGACCGGTCCGCCAGATGCTCCTCGGCTGGCACTACATGTACTACTACTCGAATTCCTACGCCATGAATCAGTACCTCGCCAGCCGCGGCTACCTTGTGCTGGCGTTGAATTACCGCAGCGGCATTGGCTACGGCCGCGCATTTCGGGAGGCCCCGGGCCGCGCCGGCCGCGGCGCTAAGGAATACGAAGACGTCGTGGCGGCAGGAAAATATTTGCAGAGCCGCAACGACGTCGACGGAAAGCGCATCGGACTATGGGGCGGAAGTTACGGCGGCTACTTGACCGCGCTGGGTCTTGGACGCAACTCCGACCTCTTTGCCGCGGGCGTGGATCTCCACGGCGTGCACGACTGGCCAACGGACAATTGGGACGGGAAGAATATTTCGCCGGAACTGAACAAGCTGGCTCATGATTCGTCTCCCGTCACGTCGGTGAATACCTGGAAGTCCCCCGTGCTCTTCATCCACGGCGACGATGATCGCAATGTCTATTTCACGCAAACGGTGGACTTGATCGCGCGTCTCCGCCAGCAGGGCGTGGAAATCGAACAGCTCGTTTTCCCCGACGACGTGCACGATTTTCTGTTGCACCGGCATTGGCTGGAGGCGTACCGCGCCGCCAGCGATTTCTTTGACCGCCACCTCAAAGGCTCGGGGCAATAGCAGTTTCTTAATCGGCGGCAATCCCCGCGCGGCGCACTTTTCGGGATCGAGCAAGGGTTTGTGCCAAAACATGAAGCACTCGTTGAAATTTTCGACTGGGGCGTTCCTTCTCGCGGCGTTCACGTTATGGGCCGCCGATAATCGCGTCACGCTCCTGCCGAAATTACAGGCCGGGCAGACTGTAACCTACCTGATTCGCTACAAGAGCGACAAAAACGTAAAGACAGAAAGCAGCGTCGTCGCGCCGATGGCGCCGAATGCCGCGCAGCTCGACGCGCATGGATTGCTACAGATTGAAATCCTTGATGTCCGGCAGGTCGGCGGCAAAACAGCCATTCATGCCCGCGGCAAATTTCTGACTCTGGACTCCGGAGTGTGGGTGAAGAAGCCCGGCGATAAGAAACCGGATTGGGACGTTCAAAAAATGGACGACGAAGGAAAGAATATCGAATTCACGATTTCGGAGAACGGTTCCGCGGAAAGAGTAACCGGCTTGGATTCTTTTTTTCCCGAACAGCAGCAGGCTTGGCGCGAGTGGGTGGCCCGCTTCGCGGTTGCATGGACACTTCCCGCGGCCGGCGTGAAGCTCGGCGAAAAATGGAAATCCGAGCAAGCCGAACCAGCGGGCGCGCCGATCGCCGAATTGGTCTGGCTCCGCGAATCCACCTACGTCAGAAACGAACTGTGCCACGCGAGCCAGTTATCGCTCCTCGGTGAGCCCTCGGCCACGAGCGGGCCCCCCGACACTTGTGCTGTGCTCCTGACGACCGCCAAACTGAAACAGCAATCCTCGCCCAAGGACACCACGCCCGAAGACTTCAAGCTCCACGAGCTGAAGACCACGGGCACTGCGAAAGGCACCAATGAAGTTATTACCTACGTCTCGCTCCGCACCGGGCTGGTCATGCGCGCCACCGAAGAAGCCAACCAGTCGATGGACGTGACCGTGGCCATGCTGGATGGTTCGAACCGCGTGCATTACAACGTCGACGCTAAGAGCCACTCGGAAGTTCTGCTGGTGACTGAGACGCCACTGACTCATCCTTAGATTGGGATATCTCGAGGCTTAGGAAATGCCCGAACGCACCTTGGTCGAACTTTTGCACGGCAAATACGCGCACGCCAACCCAGTAGCTTGCGTCGAAGATGTTTCCTTTGAGCTTGCGGGGCAACGCGCGGGCAATTTCCAGCATTCCATCTGGCAACTTGTCAGCCATGTGAACTACTGGATGGACTACGAATTGAAGCGCATTCGCGGAGAGATGCCCGCTTATCCTGCGCACGCGGCGGAAAGCTGGCCCGCGCATGCCGCTCCCGCAAACGAGAGCGAGTGGAAGAAGGCCATTGCGCAATTCAAGGATTTTCTAGCGCGATTGGAGGCGCTCGCCGAATCCACTCCCGAAGTTTTGGCCCGCGAAGTGCCCGCTACCCACCCCGATCACACCAAGCACTCCTCGTCGCTCCACGCGGTGCTATGGCAAACGCTGGTTCACAACAGCTATCACGTCGGTCAGATCGCTATGTTGCGCCGTGCCCTGGGCGCATGGCCGCCAAGCGCCGGCGGCGACACCTGGTAGCGCAGCTTGCCAGCCGGAGTATAATGAAAGTTTCGGCAGTGGCTGCCGAACCGGCAGGAGACCCTTCCCATGAATTTCAAGTTGTACAGCAATTACCAGCCCCGCGGCGATCAGCCCATGGCGATCGAGCAGCTCTATCGCGGCCTGGACGCCGGCAAAAAGCATCAAGTGTTGCTGGGCGTCACGGGCTCCGGAAAAACCTTCACTATGGCCAAGCTGATCGAGCAGGCCAATCGTCCCGCGCTGGTTCTCGCCCATAACAAAACGCTGGCCGCGCAGCTCTACCACGAGTTCAAAGGATTTTTCCCGGAAAACGCCGTCGAATATTTCGTCAGCTACTACGATTTCTACCAGCCCGAAGCCTACGTGCCCTCCGCCGATATATACATCGACAAGGAAGCCACCATCAACGACGAGCTGGACAAGCTGCGCATGAGCGCAACGCGTTCGCTCTTCGAACGCCGCGACGTCGTCATCGTGGCCTCCGTCTCCTGCATCTACGGCATCGGTTCGCCCGAAGCCTATTACGGAATGTTGATCACTCTTCAAAAAGGCCAGCAGACTTCGCGCGAAGCCCTGCTCCGCCGGTTGGTGGACGTTCAATACGAGCGCTCCGAGGATCTACGCCGCGGCACATTCCGCGTGCGCGGCGACATGATCGAAATCTATCCGCCCTATCAGGACGAAGGCTTCCGCCTCGAAATGTGGGGCGAGCAGCTTGATTCCATCCGCCAAATCGATCCGCTGACTGGCGAAGTGTGCTCCGGCAAGGAAGATCTTCCTCAAGTGACGATTTTTCCCAAAACGCACTACGTGATGCCCCAGGAACAAAGAGATCGCGCTATCGTGACCATCCAGGAAGAGCTCTGGTGGTGGAAAAAGGAGCTGGAGAAGCAGGGAAAATTCGTCGAAGCCCAGCGCGTGGTGCAGCGCACCATGTTTGACATCGAAATGATGCGCACCATCGGCTACTGCCACGGCGTCGAAAATTATTCACGCCATCTGAGCGGGCGCTTGCCCGGAGAAGCGCCGCCAACACTTCTCGATTATGTGCCCCAGGATTTTCTGATGTTCATCGACGAATCGCACCAAACCGTCGGCCAAGTGCGCGGCATGTTCAATGGCGACCGCGCGCGCAAGCAAACTTTGGTGGACTACGGCTTTCGAATGCCCTCCGCGCTGGACAACCGGCCCCTCACCTTTGAAGAATTCGAACACCGCATGAATCAGGTCGTCTACGTCTCCGCCACGCCGGGGCCCTACGAATTGACGCGCGCCGGCGGCGAAGTCGTTGAGCAAGTCATTCGCCCCACAGGACTTGTGGATCCCCAGGTGGAGATTCGTCCTGTAAAGGGCCAAGTGGACGATTTGCTGGAAGAAATCCGCGTGCGCTCAGCGAAAAACGAGCGTGTGCTGGTCACCACGCTGACAAAAAGAATGGCCGAGGATCTGTCCGAATATTTTTCAGAAATTGGCGTGAAATGCCGCTACTTGCATTCGGAAGTGGAGACCCTCGACCGCATAAAGATTCTACGCGATTTGCGCCGCGGTGAATTCGACGTGCTCATCGGCATCAACTTGCTGCGCGAAGGATTGGATTTGCCCGAAGTTTCTCTGGTAGCCGTTCTGGATGCAGACAAGGAAGGATTCCTGCGCAGCACCACCTCGCTGATTCAAACCATCGGGCGCTGCGCCCGCCACGTCGAAGGGCGCGCGATTCTCTACGCCGACCGCCGCACCGATTCCATGAATCAGGCCATCGACGAAACCAATCGTCGCCGCGCCAAACAAGTCGCCTACAACACCGAAAACAACATCACGCCGATGTCCATCATCAAGTCCGTGGATATGGAGTTGGCAAAAATCGTCGAAGCCGACTACGTTACCGTGCCCATCGATGACGCCTCGCTCGATTCCGCCGCGGCCAATGTCAAGAGCGAGGCCCAGCTTGCTGAAGTCTTGCATCAGCTCGAAACCCAAATGCGCGAAGCCGCCAAGAAATTCGAATTCGAAAAAGCCGCCCAGCTGCGTGATCGTATCCGCTCTTTGAAGCAAAAAGATATGGCCGGTTTGTTTTCGGTGGAACGTAGTGCGTCCGCATCGTAACCGCCGTTGTTTACGGCTGGAATCTCATAGCCTGTTGTAACCTACACATTCTGCAACTACCATAGGTCAAAGACCAATCATGATTGTCTATGAAGAGGTAGTTCAGCTCCGCCGTTTCATGTCCCCCGTCAGAGAGCTTTTTATCCTTGCTACAGTGCCTGCTCTCGCAGGCTACCTGTATTGGTCCGAGATTCGCGGTACAAATATACTTTCCCATCCCGCGTCCTCCATCGGCCTTGTTACCTTCCTTGCCTTCGAAATTTTGCCGACTCTGATGATCCTAAACGCGGCACTCTTTCCTGAAGTCTGTGTTCGCATCAATGAGGAGGCGCTTGTCTTGAAGCGCGGGTTTTTCCGCAAGGGGATTCCCCTTGATTCGATTATCGAAGTCCATCCGGTAGCTGCATCTCGCGTGAATCAGACCACCGTTCGTGAAAAGCTTTACCAGAGCTCTGACTTTCTCTTTTTAGACAGAAGAGACACGCAGAATGTGGAACTCCTTCTCTCCGGCGGTCGCACAAACTATTTCGCTACACCTAGGGCAGAAGAGGTCGCCGGAATCCTCCGCCGCGAAGCCACACGCTCTCAGCGAGAGTCTGCACTCAGGCTCATCGCTGCCCATCAGCCAAAACCTCTCTAGACAACACCGCGCTTCAGTTCGTCCAGCGCATAAAACGTGTCGCGCCAGACGATCCCGCCCTGTTTGAGCGTGACAGCCGTCGAGCGCAGCAGCATATAGCCCAGGAGCACCGCCCCGAGCGGATGTGTTAGCGCGTAAAGCGGCGAGATTCGCATGGTGACGGCGATGGCTGTGTGGAAGCCAAGAATAATAACTATCGCCGTGGCCGCGAGGAACCGAATCAAGCCGTGGCCGAAGACGACTCCCAGGAATGGCATGACGTTCGTCAGCAGAAGTCCTGCGATGGCAATAGCCACCAACGGCAGGCTGTAGCCCGCGGCCGCGAAAAAATTCTTGGTGACGCCCCGGACAACGTTGCCAACTCCCGCGTGCCAGCGAATGGCTACGCTGTCCTGTGCAATTCCAGCTCCGGAACGAAAGCCGGATTGCTTGATGATTTTTCCCAGCTTCATGTCGTCAACCACTTCCATGGCCAGGCGGCGATGGGTTCCGCTTGCTTCATACGCCGAGCGCTTCAAAAGCTGAAATGCGCCGACTCCCACGTAGAAATGTGAATGCGGATTGCTGACGCGGTGCGGATCACTGGCGATCTGGAACGCCAAGGCAAAAAAGGGAATGAGCACCTTCTCCCAGAATCCGGTCATTTCAACGTCGCCAAATAGCGTCAGGTGATCGAGTTTGCGCTGTTTTGCGAGCGTAACGGCGCGGCGAAGCGCATCGGGCTGGAAGTGCACGTCTGCATCCGTGAAAAGCAGCCAATCGCCCGACGATGCTTCAAATGCTTTTTGTAGCGCGTGCGGCTTGCCGAGCCAGCCCGGCGGCAGTTCCGTGACGTGTACGACCTGAAGCCGCGAATGCGCCGCTGCGAACTCATCCAGGATCCGGCCGGTCGCGTCATTTGAACGGTCGTCCACCGCAATGACTTCCAGATTCGGGTAATCGATTTCCATGAGCGTGGCCAGCGCCGCAGGAAGTTTCTCTTCTTCATCACGCGCGGCAAATAGCAATGAGATTCGCGGACACTCCGCATCGGCGGCAGGAGAGAAATCTTTCAGCCACGGAAGCCGGGAGGCGCCGTAGGCAACGCGAAGACCGTGGGTGAGCCAGAAAAGCGCGATGAAACCAAAAAGAACAAGTCCGAAAAGATGCATGGAAATTGGTGTCGGCGTCAACCTCAGGTTATGCTAACACGAGATGGAAAACACCCTGTCCATCATCGGGGCGGGGCGCGTGGGACGCGCGCTGGGACGCCGCTTGCGAGAGCTGGGATGGAGAATTGGCGCGGTCACCACGCGAGGTGAAGCGAGCGCGCGCCGCGCCGTCCGTTTCATCGGAGCGGGAAAACCGCACGCAGGCATGACGCGGCAGATACTCGCTTCGCGCGTGATCCTGATCGCCACGCCCGATGATGAAATTGGCGTTGTGGCCCAGGAACTGGCGCGCATCGGGGCGGAAGAACTTCGCGGGAAAGTGGTTCTGCACACGAGCGGGGCTCTGGATGCCCGAGTGCTGGATCCTGCGAAAGCCTGTGGCGCGGCTGTTGGGTCGATCCATCCGCTGCAATCTTTTAGCGGAGTCGCGGTGCCTTCGCTGGAAGGAAGAATGTTTGCAGTGGAAGGCGACTCGCGAGCAGTCAGTGTGGCGCGTCAGATCGCGCGCTCGCTTGGAGGATCGCCCGTAAAGATTCCGGGCGGCAGAAAAGTTTTGTATCACGCGGCGGCAACCATGGCGGCGGCGAATGTACTGGCGGTTGAGGAAGCCGCGGCACAATTGCTGATATCCATCGGCATGAAACGCAGCCAGGCCACGCGAGCGCTGCTCACATTGACGCGGCAGGTGTTGGAAAACATGGAGCATCTCGGTTCGCGGGCTGCGTGGACCGGGCCTCTCTCGCGCGGAGATTTCAGGATTTTGGAAGCGCATCTGGCGGCTTTGCAAGACTCGCCGGAAGAATTTGCGCAAGCGCATGAAGTGCTGAATCGCTTGGCCGCGCGGGTGCTTTCGCGCGATACCCGAGGAACGCTGGCCGAATTGGAGAAAATGTCCGTGAAAAAGAAAACGAAGGTTATGGGGAGCAACGCTGTAAACAACTGCAGATTGAAATCGAAAGTACAACGCTGGCAAATGGTTTGCAGGTGGTGATTGCTCCGGACACGACCGCGCCGGTGGTGACCGTGGGCGTTTATTACAAAATCGGATTCCGGCTGGAGCCGCAGGGGCGCAGTGGGTTTGCTCACCTATTCGAACACATGATGTTTCAAGGTTCGGCCAATGCGCCAAAAATGCAGCACATTAAGCTGATCAATTCGAGCGGAGGCACCCTGAACGGCTCGACTTCATACGACGTCACGAATTATTACGAAGCGGTGCCTTCGAACGCTCTGGAACGCGTGTTGTGGCTCGAGGCCGACCGCATGCGCGCACTGAAAGTCGATGACGAGAATTTGAAGAACCAGCGCGACGTGGTCAAGGAAGAAGTCCGCGTCAACGTCATGAACCAGCCCTACGGCGGATTTCCCTGGCTGGACATGCCGCCGGTGGCCTTTCGCAATTGGGCGAACGCGCACAATTTCTATGGTGATTTTGCGGATCTTGACGCGGCGGATTTGAAAGACGTGCAAGCTTTTTTTAGAACCTACTATGTCCCGAATAATGCCGTGCTGTTGATGCTCGGCGACGTGAAAGCCGAAGAAGGCCTCGCATTCGCCAAAAAATATTTCGCCGATATTCCCGCGGGAGCGGCGCCCCCATTTGCGGACCCGAGCGAACCGAAGCAAGCCGAGGAACGGCGCGGCAATGTGGAAGAAAAATTCGGAACGCTCCCGGCCATGGCCATCGGCTACTTGCTTCCCGCTCGGCGCACCGCTGATTGGTGTGCCATGGCGCTGCTGGACCAGGCGCTCCATGGTGGACGAGCGGGGCGTATGTATCGCGAACTGGTGCTGGAGAAACAGATTGCTGTAGAGGCCGAAGGCGGCATTGATGATCTTTTCGGTTATAACGGGCCGAGCCAGATGACCACGCGGATCTTTCACAAGCCGGAGTATTCGAGCGAGACCACGCTCGCGGCGTTCGATGCGGTGATTCAGGAAGTGCAGCAAAACGGCATCAGCGCGGATGAGTTGGAACAACTAAAAGTGAAATGGCGCTCGGACTATTACGCGACTCTCGAAGGCGGCCGCGGCGGTTCCATGCCAAAGTACGGCCTGATGCATTTGCTCGCGTGCTTCACGCTCTTCGACAGTGAGCCACAACTGGTGAACAGCATTCTCGATGGGTTTTTGGCCGTGACGCGCGAAGAGATTCAAGCCGCGGCGAAGAAATATCTGCAAAGAGAAAAGCGCGCGATCGTCTTTCGCAAGCCGGTGCAGTCCAGCGCGCCCGCTGGCGCGGGTGAAAAGGAGGCCGCGTGATGGCGACGCGCACAGTAGAAGTGGCGACAGGCGTGCCCGGGCTTTCCGCGGAACGCGCAGTGACCTGGCCAAAGCGCACGAAGGCGTGGCTTTCAAACGGCCTCGAAGTGATTCTCGCGGAAGCGCATTCGATTCCCAAGTTTCACGGCGAACTCTTCTTCCGCTCGGGCAACGCGGCAGTTGCGGATCGCGCGTCGGGGCTCGCGGAAATGACCGCCACCGTCGTTCGAACGGGAACAACCAAGCGCGCGAGCCGCCAGATCGAGGAAGATTTGCGCCGCATCGGCGCGGACCTTTCTTCCAGTGCTGGCGCGGACACCAGCGCAATCTCTTTCGCGGGGCTCTCGGAATTTGCGGAGCCGCTCCTCGGGATGGTGAACGAGCTGGCGCGCGAGGCGGCCTTCCCCGAGGCCGAATTCGAACGCGAGCGCCGCCAGAAACTCGAAGAAGTAAAACTCGAGCGCACGCAGCCGGGATTCCTGGCCAGCGAACGCCTGCGAAAAGTTTTGTTCGGTGCGCATCCGTACGCGCAAGTTTCGCCGAGCGAAGCGCAAGTCGCCGCATACAAGCGCGAAGATTTGCAAAAGGTTTATCGCGATTCCTACACGCCCGAAAACGGATTACTCCTGCTCGTCGGCGATTTCGACGCGCAAGCCATGATGAAGAGCGTCGAAAACGTGTTCGGCGCATGGACCGGCAAGAAACCCGAAACAAAAACGTATGCCGCACCGGCGCAGCTGCGCGGCCGCCGCGTTTATTTGGTGCACGTGCCAGGAGCGGTGCAAGCACAAATCTATGCCGGATGCCACGCGATTACGCGGAAACATCCGGATTGGGTGAAGCTCGGGCTGACGAACAGCTTGTACGGCGGCGCATTCAACTCGCGGCTGGTGATGAATATTCGCGAGGACAAAGGTTACACGTATAGCCCGCGGAGCGGCGTACATGCGTTGCGGCAGCACGGATATTTCTCGGTTTCAGCTGCGGTACGCAACGACGTTGTGGCCGCTTCGCTGACGGAGGTTTTTTACGAGATGGACAGACTGCGGTCGGTGCCGGTGCCCGCCCCGGAACTTGCCGATGCGCAGAATTATTTGAGCGGCGTTTTTTCCATGGGACTCGCGACGCAAGACGGTTTGCTCTCGCAATTCTCCACCGTGGCGCTGAACGAATTGCCGGACGATTATCTTGAAACCTATCGGCAGAAAGTTCGCACGCTCACTTCAGAAGATCTTCTCGCGACCGCGCGAAAATATCTGGATTCCGCGAACATGCAAATCGTGGTGGTCGGCGACCGCGCACAAATCGAACAGCAAGCTGCCCTCTTCGGCGAACTCGAAATCTTTGATGCGCAGGGCAAGCGGCTGGACTGAGCGGCCAACCGCTTAGTTATTTATTTGTATAGCTACCGGTTGTATTATAATCCGGCAATGGTTTCCCGACACCTCTCCGTTCGCTTTTTTCTAACAATTCTATTCATCGGCTTGTTGTTTCCCTTAACCGTCCTGGCCGGGAAGAAAAAACCGCCGGCGCAACCGATCAACATCAATACGGCGAATTCGGAAGAGCTGCAACTCGTGCCGGGGATCGGGCCGGTGACGGCGGGCAAAATCTTACAGATGCGCAAGTCGTATGGCGCTTTCAAGAGCGTGGACGATTTGCTGGCGATCCGCGGATTCGGCGAGAAGCGGCTCGACAAAATGCGCAAGTATTTGACCGTCGGAAAATCCGCAACCTCCAAGCCTGCGCCACAAGTGGCGGCGCCTGCAACGAAGCCGCCCCCTGCCGCAGAGCCGCCGCTGTAGACACCAAAAGAAAAAGCAGATTCCTCGCTCCGCTCGGAATGACAAGTGGGCGTGGACGGAGTGTGCGGATCATAGGGTTTGGTGGGTGGGTTTGGGTTGCTCGATGCGGAGGGGGACCTGGTCGGCGATGCGGATGCCGTAGCCTTCAAGGGCGACTACTTTTTTGGGATGGTTGGTGAGGACGCGAATGTCCTTGAGGCCGAGGTCAATCAGGATTTGCGCGCCGATGCCGCTTTCGTGCTGGACCATGCGCTGGCGGGCAGGCTCGCGATCGAGCTGGCCGCGCTGGTGAAAATGAATTTGCGGGAGCGCGCCGGGCTCTTCGGCAGTTTCCACGCTGAAGCCGCGTCCGGTGTGATGGAGATAGAGAAAGACGCCGCGATTTTCCTTGGCGATGGCGGCGAGCGAGCGCGAAACCAGTTCGCTGCAATCGCACGCGGTTGATCCAAATACATCTCCGGTAAGGCAGTGGGAATGGACGCGCACCAGAGCGGGCTCCGCGCCTTCCAGTTCGCCGCGGACCAGCGCGATGTGCTGGTCGTGATCGACGTCGCTGGCGTAGGCGACCATGCGGAAATCGCCAAAGCGCGTGGGCAGGACGGCTTCGGCCACGCGGCGGACGTAGCGTTCGTGCTGCATGCGGTAGCGGATGAGGTCCGCGACAGTGAGCATCTTGATGTTGTGCTGGCGGCAGAATTCCAGAAGCTGCGGCACGCGGGACATGGTGCCGTCTTCGTTCATGATTTCGCAGATGACGCCGGAAGCATCGAGGCCGGCGATGCGCGAGAGGTCGACGCTGGCTTCGGTCTGGCCGGCGCGAACGAGGACGCCGCCGTTGCGCGCGCGAAGCGGGAACATATGGCCGGGTCGAGCGAGGTCCTGCGGTTTGGTCTTGGGATCGATGGCGGTAAGGATGGTGATGGCGCGGTCGGAGGCGCTGATGCCGGTGGTGACGCCGAGGCGCGCGTCGATGGCTTCGCAGAAGGCGGTGCCGTGGACAGACGTGTTGATCGGCGACATGAGCGGGAGGTGGAGGTCGTCGCAGCGCTGCTCGGTGAGGGTGAGGCAGATCAGGCCGCGGCCGTTCTTGGCCATGAAGTTGATGGCGTCGGGGGTGATCTTTTCGGCGGCCATGGTGAGGTCGCCTTCGTTTTCGCGGTCCTCGTCGTCGACGAGGACGACCATGCGGCCCTGGCGAATCTCTTCGACGGCTTCTTCGACGGTGGCGAATTGAGAGTCGTTTTTAGTCATAAGTCATTAGTAATAAGTTTCTTCCGCATGATAGCACTGGTGCTGGGCGGAATGGGAGCGACGCTGACCGTATTGAGCGTCTGAAGGTCTGAACGTCGAAACGCGAAGGCCCGCCCCCCTGTTTCTAGTAAGTGCTGCATCTAAAGGAGTTAGCGTACCAGTAAGTCCTTTGTTTGCAACACTTATAGGGGGATCCATAAGTGTTGCAGCTAAAGGGATTAGCTGGGAAGGATTTAGAGGTTGGAGTGTTGAAAGAGAGGGCACCCCCCATACCCCCCAGGCATTTGTAAGGTTGTCAAAGGAAAGGAGTTGCTGGTGGGGGCATTTGTAAGGATGTGAGAGCAAAGGAGTTACCCTTCGTCCCTCAGGACGAGCGGGGGTGGGGGTTTCGTCAAGGTGACGAGACAGAGAGGCAGGTCGGAGCCATTCGCAAGGAGCGCTCCCTTCGAGGCTCAGGGCAAGCTGGGCGGAGTTGTGGCTGAGGATCACGACTCATGTTACCGTAGATTCCCTATAGTGTCAAGTATTTCTTTAGTATTAGTCATTAATGAGAGGCGGATTGCTTCGAATGGGCGCGTAAGGGGAAGAAAACAAAGGGGTAGAGTTCACGGGGGGTGAGGGAAAACTAGAGAGTAGAAACCAGAAGGCAGAAATCGGAGGGAGGCAGGACAAAGTTCGATGGACCAACCCAAGACCCAGGCTTTCCATTAGGAATAGCGTGATAGAAGAAGGCGAATTGGAAATGGCGAGATGAGAGATACTGTCCGTCCCAGCCTTGCATACCGGCCAGTATCGCTCAATCTCGCCATCCAACGCCGCATCCTAATAATCGCCAAAAGTGCACGCTGTTCAATTTTGTACCTCCTGGAAACTCCGGGTCGACGACTGAAGCTGTTTTGACTTCCTCTTTCTCGACGCGGGTGCGTTGCGATTAGTCCCGTCCTGTACAAAACAGAACAGCGTGTACGCGGGAGAGTCTCTAGGATGCGGCACGAGTTGGTCAGCACTTGCCTGCGGGGTTTCTTTATCTGTGACCCGCGGGTAAGTTTTTGTCGCATTACAAGTTGCCGGCTAAGGCGCATGACAGACCTAGCGCCTACGCCCCGCTGAACGGAACGGTGGTGTTTTTTCCCATGAGGATCATCTTTCCCACATTGTTTTGTTTCTTGCTGTACGCCACCGATGTTTTAGGGCAATCGCCAATAGCGACCGCAAGTGGCGATGCCGCGGACGTTGTCGCAAGTGGCGATGCTCCAACCGACGCCGCGAGTGGCAAGACTCCAGCCGTCGCCCCTGGCGTTAAAGCTCCGGTGGCCGTCCTAAGGAGCAAAACTCCGGTCGCGGCCGCACGGGGCAAAATAATTGAACTGGGGCTGGGATACTCGTACGCGAGTCATGCGGAGAATCAGTCCAAGCGAGTGGGTTTACGAGGCCCAGATGCCAGCTTCACGATCTGGTTTTCCCGGGTGGGGATCAAGGCGGATGTGGGTTACGCGCGAGCTTCCAATGTACTGGGAACGGGCCGGCACAGCGATGTCCTGAGTTATCTAGTGGGTCCCGTTTTCCATCCCACGACTCGTCGTAATTTTGATACCTACGTTCATGTCCTAGCGGGCGGGGCCAGAGTGAGTGGTCCAGTTCTGACGAATAGCGGGTTAATTCTGCTCGGGGGATGGACCATGGGCTATGCCTGGGCGGCTGGCGGCGGAACTGAGTACTGGTTGACGGATTCCATGGCGATTCGGACGGGCGTGGACTATCTGAGAACTTCGTACTACGATTCGTCGCTGGTGGTTCGAGGCCAAAGCAACCTCCGAGCAACGGCGTCGGTGGTGTATTACTTCGGAATGCAACCGCGCAGAAGGCGATGAGAACCACCGCCCATTACCTTCGCTTGGCGCCGACGTCTTTGCGCCTAACTTTGCCAGCCTCCCGGCCGGGAGAACTTCGCTAAGGGGACTGGCCACACAAAGCCACAGGCTCACAACCCGAACCTGTATACCCTCCCTTGTTTCTATGCACTCGAAAGACACATCGCAGAGATGATGCTTCCGACGCGTGGCGCGCCTGCGGCGCTTGGGGAAGGTCAATTCCTTAGGTGATGCACGGAGCGGGGAAAGTTGGCAAAATAAGCGGACGTGAGACGCCTGCCTAAAGTGCTGTGGTACCTGCTGGCGCTATTTGCTTTTGTGAATGCGGTGGAGGCGCTTCGTTACTTGCTGCCGCATGTGCCGTTTCCTGCGGAACTGGATAACTTCAGGGAGCGGCGCATCGCGCTTTCGCTGCACGCGCTGGGTGGGGCGATCGCGCTGCTGGCGGGGCCGCTGCAGTTTTTGCCGCGGTTTCGGGAAAGCAATTGGAACCGGCATCGGCTGCTGGGATGGATTTATTGCGGGGCGGTGCTGCTGGGCTGGTGCGCTTCGGTGTGGATTGCGCCACATTCGCAGACCGGTTGGGTCGCTTCCGCAGGATTTCTTACGCTGGGAGCGGCGTGGATTGTGACGACGGGGCTGGCGGTGCGGTTCATTTTGCGCGGCGATGCGCTGCGGCACCGGCGGTGGATGATTCGCAGCTTCGCGCTGACGGCGGCGGCTATCACTTTGCGTATCTACTTACCGCTGATTTTCGTGTTCCATTGGAATTTTTCGGTCGCGTACCCGGCGATTGCGTGGCTCTGCTGGGTTCCTAATGCGATCGGCGCTGCGGTGTACGTGCGGTTGGTGCCGACGCCTCCGCGAATGACTCTGCCAGCCAACTTTGCTGGCAGTTCCCCGGAACTTTCCTAGGCGGGATAGGCAAACCCAAGACCCAGGCTCACGACCCGAGCCTGGGGCACCCGCCCGTTTTTCGTGGAAATGGAGATCAGGAAGCGGCGCATGTGTCGCACCTCCGGTGCTCGGCTTTTTGCACTCGGTACCCAGCGCTCACGCGCTGGGCTAAATTGTGGCGCGCCTGCGGCGCTTGGGGAGCGGTACGGGCGAAGAAGTTGGTGACGAAAGGAAGAGGTTAGCGGATGAGGGAGCCGAGGAAGTGGTAGAGGGTGGCGCCGAAGAGAGCGGCGCCGGGGATGGTGAGGACCCAGGCGAAGACGATGCGGCGGGTGACGCCCCAGCGGACGGCGGAGAGGCGGCGAGTGGCTCCGACGCCGACGATGGCGCCGGTGATGGTGTGAGTGGTGCTGACGGGGATGCCGAAAACGGCATTCATGACTAGGGTGAGGCCGCCGGCGGTCTCGGCAGCGAAGCCGCCGAAGGGAGTGAGCTTGGTGATGCGCTGGCCCATGGTCTTGATGATGCGCCAGCCTCCGGCCATGGTGCCGCCGCCCATGGCCAGATGGCAACAGATGATGACCCAGTAGGGAACGGCGAAGGATTTCAATAGGCCGCCGGCGACGAGCGCGGTCGTGATAATTCCCATGCCTTTTTGCGAATCATTGGTGCCGTGGCCGAGGCTGAAGAGCGCGGCGGAGAACAATTGCAAACGGCGGAACCAGCGATCGACTTTTTGAGGACGCTGGCGGCGGACAATCCAGCTGGTGATCAGGGTCAAAATGATCGAAAGAAGCATGCCCACGACCGGCGAGAGGAAGATGAAGGTGACGGGCTTGACCCAACCGCTGAGGATAAGGGCTTTGAAGCCGGAGCGCGCGACGGCGGCGCCGCCGTAGCCGCCGATGAGGGCGTGGGAAGAACTGGTGGGCAGGCCGAGAATGAGGGTGATCAGGTTCCAGGTGATGGCACCAAGAAGGCCGGAGAGCAGGACTTGCTGATTGATGAGCTCGATGTGAATCATGCCCTTGCCGATGGTGCTGGCGACGGCGGTGCCGAAGACGAAGGCGGCGATGAAGTTCCAGAACGCGGCCCATGCGACGGCGCGGAAAGGCGTGAGGACGCGCGTGGAGACGACGGTGGCGATGGAATTGGCGGCGTCATGCCAGCCGTTCGAGAATTCGAACGCGAGGGTGAGGAAGATGACTATGACGAGGAGCGAAAAGCTGGTCATCGTGGCTCAGGCGCTCTTCAAGATGACGCCTTCGATGACGTTGGCGACATCTTCGCATTTATCGACGGCGGTCTCGATGACTTCGAAGATTTCCTTCCACTTGATGATCTGGACGGGATCTTTTTCTTCGTCGAAAAGCTGAGCGATGAGGGTGCGGCAGAGGCGGTCGCTTTCGTTTTCGTAGCGATTGATTTCGATGCAGTGCTTGAGCGCTTTTTCGGGGGTCTCGAGGGCGCGGACGGCGGCTTCGACTTCGGCGGTGGCGGAGACGAGAACTTTGACGAGGTCGAGGGTGCCGGTGCGGACGGCGTCCACGCGGTAGAGGACGAAGCGGCTGGCGGCGGCGTCGATGAGGTCGATGACGTCGTCGAGGCGGCTGCAGAGCTCGTAAATGTCTTCGCGGTCGAAGGGTGTGATGAAGGTTTGATTCAGCTTGGTGAAGAGGGCATGGGTGATTTCGTCGCCTTCGTGCTCAATGGCTTTGACGATCTGCACCTGTTCCGGGACGCCAGTGTAGTGCGTGAGCATTTTATGCAGGGCGTTGGCGCCTGCATGGATATTGGCTGCTTGTTTGGCGAAGAGGTCAAAGAAGCCCTCTTCGCGCGGCAAGAACCGCTGCAAAAGTCCTGGCATGTCTGACTCTCCCCTGAAGAGTCTGTGGTGAAGCCTAGGGAAGATATCAGAGGGTAGGGACGGAGGCAAGGAAGGGGACTTACTGCCGAGCGGTCAAGAGGTAACCTCGGGCTGAATCGTGACCGGAGCCTTAGAAGCAGCTTTTTGCGCCAATCGACGATGCTTTATGGCCGTCGAAAAGCATGTCGCAGCTCCACCGAGTACGAACCAGCTCTGAGTGAAAACGAACAAGAGCGCGTACAACGCTGAAAAAATGAACAGCTCGTCCGATGACACTCGCAGGATGAACGGGCGAGAATACTCGATCCGGCCTCGCACGCATTCGGACTTGAGTATTGCGCGAAACATGAGAAGGTTTCGCAGATGGCGAGTGTGAACCGTCAGCTCGAGAAGAATCATTGCGCCTGACAGGAACACGTACAGTTCGGGTGTAGTTTCCTCAGAGAGGAACCAAACAAGCGCTAACAAACCCGAAGTGACAAACAGAAAAACCAAAAAGCGGGGACTGAAGCGTCTCAAGGAATCGATGTCTTTTTGGAAGATGGGGTTGAGTTCGAAGCTTCCTTCGAAAGCGAGCTTCTCGTTCACGCCGGTACGATAGAGCCGGGCGCAGGTTATTGTAAGGGCGTAATCGGAAATATAGAGAAGGACCCAAACCGTCAAACCGGGCCAGACGCTGCTGAAAAAAAAGGACAAAGGCACACCCACAGGTTCCACGTATTGCTGACTCAGGTTAGCGCCCGGAAAAGCGTTAGGGCAATAGACCACAGATGGATTGTTGCCTAGGCTCACACAGGCTTTCGCCCAGCGAGAATCGGCACCCCGGGAAACAAAAAGGGCGGCCCGTGAGGGCCGCCCTTTTAGGATTGAGGTTGTGGGCGAGCTGGTAAAGCCGCCCGTGCACAGGCTGAAGCCTGCCAGGGGCAGGCCGGCCTGTGCTACTTGGGTTTAGTACATGCCGCCCATGCCGCCAGCGCCGGGGGCTCCGGCGGCGGCTGCAGCCTTGTTCTCTTCCTTGATGTCGGCGATGAGGGCTTCGGTGGTGAGCATGAGGCCCGCAATGGACGCTGCGTTTTGCAGCGCGAGGCGGGTGACCTTGGCCGGGTCGATGATGCCCATCTTGATCATGTCGCCGTACTCGCCGGTTTCGGCATTGAAGCCGAAGTTCTCTTCCTTGGAGTCGCGGATCCTGCCGATCACAACGGCGCCTTCATGGCCGGCGTTGAGAGCGATCTGGCGGGAAGGCTCTTCGAGAGCGCGCCGCACGATGCCTGCACCAACGGCTTCGTCATCGTGGAGCTTGAGCTTCTCGACGACCGCGATGCAACGGAGCAGAGCCGAACCGCCGCCGGGGACGATACCTTCCTCGACAGCCGCGCGGGTGGCGTGCATAGCGTCTTCGACACGAGCCTTCTTTTCCTTCAGTTCGGTTTCGGTGGCTGCGCCGACTTTGATGACGGCGACGCCGCCGACGAGCTTGGCAAGGCGTTCCTGGAGCTTTTCCTTGTCGTAATCGCTGGTGGTGTTTTCGACCTGGGAACGGATCTGCTTCACACGGCCTTCGATGTCGGCGGACTTGCCGGCGCCTTCGATGATCGTGGTGTTGTCCTTGTCGATGGTGACCTTCTTGGCGCGGCCGAGGTCCTCAAGCTTCACGTTTTCGAGCTTGATGCCGAGGTCTTCGGTGATGGCCTTGCCGCCGGTGAGGGTGGCGATGTCTTCGAGCATCGCTTTGCGGCGATCGCCAAAGCCGGGGGCCTTGACGGCGGAGCACTGCAAGGTGCCGCGCAGCTTGTTGACCACCAGGGTGGCGAGGGCTTCGCCTTCGACGTCCTCAGCGACGATCAAGAGGGGCTTGCCCATCTTGGCGGTTTGCTCGAGGAGAGGAAGAAGATCCTTCATGGAGCTGATTTTCTTCTCGTGGATCAAAATGCGGACGTCTTCGAGGACGCATTCCATGCGATCCGGGTCAGTGATGAAGTAGGGGGAGAGGTAGCCGCGGTCAAACTGCATGCCTTCGACTACTTCGAGGGTGGTCTCCATCGTCTTGGATTCCTCGACGGTGATGACGCCATCCTTGCCGACCTTCTTCATAGCTTCGGCGATGATGCCGCCGATTTGCTTGTCGTTGTTGGCGGAAATGGTGCCGACTTGCGCGATCATGTCGCCCTTGACGTCTTTGTGGAGCTTCTTGATCTCTTCGACGGCCACTTCGACGGCCTTCTCGATGCCGCGCTTGAGAGCGGTGGGGCTGGCGCCTGCGGCGACAGTCTTGACGCCTTCGCGGAAGATGGCCTGTGCGAGCACGGTCGCGGTGGTCGTGCCGTCGCCGGCAACGTCGGAAGTCTTGGAAGCGACTTCACGGACCATCTGCGCGCCCATGTTCTCGAGGGGATCGCGGAGTTCGATTTCCTTGGCAACGGTCACGCCGTCCTTGGTGATGATGGGCGCGCCGAACTTCTTTTCAATCACCGCATTGCGGCCCTTAGGGCCGAGGGTGATTTTCACTGCGTCGGCAAGAGCGTTCACGCCGCGCAGAATCGCCTGGCGGGACGCTTCACCTGTTACAATCTGCTTCGCCATACTGGTCATTCCTCCTGATATTCTTCGTGCAAACTTTGGAATTCTTCAGAGAACTGCACCGGTCTGAAGACCGGCCACTACAGCCGGGCTATCGCCCGGGAATGCAAATTACCTCTTTGCTGCTTTTGCGGCGCCGCCCAGCTTCGCGAGGATTTCTTCTTCGCGGAGGATGAGGAGCTCTTCGTCGTCGATCTTGATTTCGGTGCCGCCGTACTTGCCGAACAGGACGCGGTCGCCAACCTTGACGTCGAGGGGATGAAGCTCACCCTTCTCGCGCTTGCCAGGGCCGACGGCGATGACTTCGCCTTCCTGCTGCTTTTCTTTGGCGGAGTCCGGAATGATGATGCCGCCCTTGATGCTTTCCTTCTCTTCAATGCGCTTCACAACAACGCGGTCGTGGAGCGGGGTCAGATTCACTGCCATCTTGAACAACCTCCGTAGGTGAACTTGCGGTTTAGAGTGTGGTTGCAGAGGAAAAGGGGAATTAGCACTCCTCGCCACCGACTGCTAATATAGCAGAAACTCCTGCCATGTCAAGCATTTGGCGGACATGGGACGGCTCTCCTGTGGATTTTCATTCCTGTTAACTCGTTTAATTAGAGTGGTTTGGGTGGTGCAAGAAAAATATGGCACTTGGAGATTGTAGTGCAAATGAGTCAGAGGTAGAATCCGGCGGGTTGGAGGTCTATCGGGGTGCTGCTTTACGTTCGGTTGATTGGGTACACGGCGGGGACGCTGCTGCAGCTTTTCTGGATGGTGGTGATACTCGGCTACCGGCGGCAAAGAAATTTTGAGCGTGTTTTCTTTTTTCTGTGCCTGGCGCTGTTTTTGTTTTACGGCGGATCACTGCTGGCGCTGAATTCACAGATTTACTACCCGCTGCCGCCGGTGGCGCTGAATGAATTTGCCATCGCCATTATTTGCCTCGGGCTTTGCATGTTGCCGGCGCTGCTGGTGCATCTGCACATGGAGTATGCGGTGACGCGCGGGCTGCTGCACAACAAGCGGTGGAAAGTGGCGGTGTACCTGGTTTTCTATGCGGCTTGCCTGCATCTCGTGTATCACAGAATTCCGCCGCTTCTGCAGGACCCACACTTCAATTTTCTTGTTCCGGGCAGTTCGCTGGGGGAGGGTTTCGCCAGTGTGCTGGCTGTGGCGCTGGCGTGGTGCGGGCTTTGGGAAAGACGCTTTGCTACGGCAGCGCCGGACAAGCCGCAACGAACTTTTCACTCGACGCTCCTAGTATTTTTCGCGGCGTCGTTCCTGGCGGTCGTTGGCTTGCATTTGACTCCGTTTCACCTGGGAGCACGGGCGGCGGAAGGATTTGCCATATCGTTTGCGCTGCTGCCGATCCTGCCGTTCAGCGCGCTGATTTTTCTGGTGTACCGGCACAATTTTTTGCAGATCGGGCGGCAGAAGAATCTTTTGTACGCGATATCGGCGACATTTCTGGCGCTGCTCTATCTCAGCTTGGTACGGCGACTGAGCATCCGGCTAGAGCCGGTGCTGCCTCCGGAGGCGACGGCGTCGATTCTATTGTTTGTGCTGGTGATTTTCATCGAGCCGCTGCAGAGGGCACTGGGGCGGCGGCTACAGGAGACGGCGCAGAAGGAAATGGAAGTGGCGCACCGGCTGGCGGCGGAGTTCCAGCTTGAAGCGAGGCGAGGCGAGGTGCCGGTGCTGGCTGAGTTCATCGAGAAACGGTTGAAGGAACAGTTCGAATTTGCCGAGGTGGGATTGAGGCTCTGGAATCCAAACACAGCGAAGGAAGAACGAGTTCCGGCGCGCAAGGATTTTAAGGAAGGATTTTCGATCCTGCAAGGGAATTTGACGCTCGGGACGCTGCAGATTGAACCGCACGGGGCAGCAATTTCCGGCGAGACGCGAAGGGCGCTGGAGTTTTTGTGCGAGCAACTGCCGGGGGCGCTGGATTTGTGCCGGTTGATCGAGGAGAAGCTGCGACTCGAGAGAGAACTGGCGGAGCGGGAGCGGCTGGCGCTGGTGGGGCAAATGGCGGCGAGCATCTCGCACAATTTGAAGAATCCGCTGGGATCGATGAAGACGATTTTGCAAGTGCAGCTGGAGAATCCGGAGCTGCCGGATTCCATGCGCGCAGAGACGAAGATGGTGCTGGAGGAAATTGGACGGCTGTCGGGCAAGCTGAACCAATTGTTGCAATTCAGCCGGCCGGCGGTGCGCGGGGGGAGCGTTGCAGGGAGTTGCGACGGGGGCGTGGTCGTCGAGGAAGTTGCGGGCGTTTTGTCGCACGAAGCGGAGCGGCGCGGAGTGAAACTCGCGCTGCGAGTTTCGGATGAGCGCTATCGAGTGGCGGCGAGCCCGGAGGCGCTGAATGACATTGTTTCGAATCTATTGGTGAATGCTCTGGAAGCGACGATCCGCGGGGGACATGTAAGTGTGGGCGCCGCGGCGCGCGATGGCGCTTTTGTTCTTGCCGTGGAGGACGATGGAGCGGGGATTCCCGCGGCGCTGCGGGAAAAGATTCTGCAGCCGTTCTTTACTACCAAGTCGCAGGGGACGGGATTGGGGCTGGCGATTGTGGCGCGGCGGGTGGCGGAATTTGGCGGAAAAGTGGATTGGGAAAGTCCGGTGAAGGATGGGCGAGGGACGCGGTTTCAGGTGACATTGCCTACTGAGGAAGCCAAGAAGCAATGAAGTGACGAAGCAAGGAAAAGAAAATGAAGACCATATTGATTGTGGATGACGAGCCGGCGGCGAGATACGGATTGCGGCGGGCGCTAGAGGCGAAGTACAGGATTGCCGAAGCGGATTCGGCGGAGGCCGCGCGGGAAGCGCTGCCTCGCGAGAAGCCGGACCTGGTGTTGCTGGATGTGGTGTTGCCGGGGCAGGACGGGCTTTCGTTTTTGCGGTGGATGCGGGAGCAGGGGAGCGAAATCCCGGTGCTGATGGTCTCCGCGCTGGATACGGCGAAAACGGCGGTGGAGGCCTTGCAACTGGGGGCAGCGGATTATCTGGTGAAGGGATTCGAATTGGACGAGTTGCGGCAGCGGGTTTCGAATCTGCTGAAGCTGGCGACGCTGGAAAAGGAAAACGATTCGCTGCGGCGGCGGCTGACGACCGAAGGGCAATTTGGGCAGATGATCGGGCGCTCGGCGGAAATGCGGCTGGCGTTTGAAATGGCGGACCGCGTGGCGCCGACGGATTCGACGGTGCTGATTCTCGGGGAGAGCGGCACGGGGAAAGATTTGCTGGCGCAGGAGATTCATGCGCGATCGCCGCGCGCGGAGAAAGCGTACGTCGCTGTGAACTGCGCGGCGCTTCCGGAAACACTGATTGAATCGGAACTGTTTGGGTACGAGCGCGGTGCATTTACGGGCGCGGCGCAGCAGAAGAAGGGAAAATTCGAATTGGCGTCGGGCGGGACGATTTTTCTGGATGAAATTGGGGACATGAATCCGGTGACGCAGGCAAAAGTGCTGCGCGTGCTGGAAAACCGCACGATTGAGCGGTTGGGCGGGACGCAATCGATTCCCGTGGACGTGCGGGTGATCAGCGCGACGCACCGGAATCTAGGAGCGGAAATCCGCGCTGGAAAATTTCGCGAGGATCTGTTTTACAGGTTGCGCGTGGTGACCATCGAGTTGCCGCCACTGCGTGCACATAAAGAGGATATCGCGCTGCTGGCGGAGACTTTTTTGCAGATGCATGCGGCTCGGCTGGGGCGCGGGGCGCGGCTGAAGCGCGAGACGATGGTGGCCATAGAGAAATTCGATTGGCCGGGGAATGTGCGGGAGCTCAAGAATGCGCTGGAGCGGAGCCTGGTGCTCTGCCGCGGCGAGGAGATTGGGGTTGACGATTTGCCGGCAGAAGTGGTGCACGGGGAGGCGCTCTCGCACAAACAGAATGGCGGCGGGCCGGACAATGGGATTGGCGAACGGGATTTTCGAGAAGCCAAAAGGAAATTTGAGGTGGCTTACTTGACGCGGCAATTGGTGGAGCATCGGTGGAATGTTTCGCGGACGGCGGCGACGATTGGGCTGCACCGGCAGAGCTTGCAGGAGAAGCTGCGCGAGCTTGGGATTCGGCGGCCGGGACGCGAGCCATTGGAAGAAGAATAGGAATTAACACGGAGATCACGGAGTTAGGAGCACAGAGGGCACAGAGAAGATGCATGGAGCTGAAAGTCACAGAATGAGCGCCGGATGGAGCAAGCTGAGAGTTGGCGGCTACGTCTTAGCCGGGGGCGGGAGCACGCGATTCGGAAGGGACAAGGCGCTTGTGGAACTCGGTGGGCTGCCCATGCTGGGGCGCATGATCGCGCTGCTGGAGAACGTGGCGGGCAACGTGAAAGTTGTAGGCGCGCCGGAGAAGTACGCGCAATTCGAAAGAGAGATGGTTAGCGACCGATGGCCGGGCGAGGGACCGCTTGGAGGAATCATTTCGGCGCTTGAAGATTCCGGCAAGAGCGCGGCGCACTCCGAATGGAACTTGATTGTGAGCTGCGACATGCCCTTCCTAACGCGCGAGTGGATGGAGTTCCTTGTGGGGCGTGCGGCGGTTAGCAAAGCGCAGGTGGTGGTTCCGCACTCGGCGCACGGGCCAGAGCCGCTGTGCGCGTGCTGGAGAACGGATGCGGTGGAAACGCTGCGCTCGGCGTTCGAACGGGGAGTGCGCAAGGTGACGGAGGGTATCGCACTGCTGCGCTCGGAAGTTCTTGACGAGTCGGCCTGGAAACGGTTTGATAGCGCAGAGCGGCTGTTCTGGAACATGAATACGGCGGCGGATTTTGAAGAAGCGCGGCGCATGTGGGAAACGGAGCGAGCGTGAGCGAGACGGCGAAGAGCGTGCCGGAAGCGGAGAACTTCTTCGAGTTTCGGGGCGTGTGCAAAGCATTTGACGGGCGCGCTGTTTTGCAGGACGTGAGCTTCGCGGTGAAGCGCGGCGAGACCTGCGTGATCATGGGGCGCAGCGGCGTGGGCAAATCGGTTTCGCTGAAGCACATTATGGGATTTCTGAAGGCGGATTCAGGCCAGATTCTGGTCGACGGGGAAGACGTTACCAATTATAGCGAATCGGATTTCGAAGAAGTTCGGCGCAAGGTGACGATGGTGTTTCAGTCGGGCGCGCTGTTCGATTCGCTGACGGTGCGGGAAAACATTGCGTTTCCGCTGGATGGGCAGCCCGGCTTGACGTATGACGACGTCGAGGAGTACGTGGCGAAAATCGCCAAGATGCTTGAGGTGGACGACGTTCTCGACAAATTGCCCAGCGAGCTTTCCACGGGGATGAAGCGCGCCGTGGCCATCGGCCGGGCGCTGGCGCAGAATCCTGAAGCCATCTTGTTCGACGAGCCAACAACCATGGTGGACCCCATCATGGCGGGCCATGCAGGCGATTTGATATTGCGATTGAAGCAAGCGTATCGAAAAACGTCGATCGTTGTGACGCACGATACGCACCTGGCGAAGAAGCTGGCGGACGTTGTCGTATTTCTCCAGGAAGGAAAAGTAACCTACTTCGGCCCCTGGGCCGGTTTCGAGAGTTCAGAGGATCCCTTCCTCAAGAACTTTCGCATGCAGGATGAATTGATTCCCGCGCTGGACGTGACCCTGTGACGCAGGCCGCGAACGGCTCTTCCGACCCCATCAAGCAACTACGCAAGGAAATGGGCTTCTGGGACGTGCTGTTTTTCAACATCGCGACGGTGCTGGGGCCACGCTGGATCGCTGCCGCGGCGCATAACGGAACTTCCTCCATTAGTCTTTGGGTGCTGGCGGCGGTATTTTTCTTTGTGCCGTCGGCGATGGTCATCAATGAACTCTCTTCGCGATTTCCGGAAGAGGGCGGGCTGTATGTATGGGCCAAGGAAGCTTTCGGGGACTTTCATGGTTTCGTCGCGGGATGGACTTATTGGATTTATACGATTTTTTATTTTCCCGGGCTGCTGCTGGCGAGCGCGGCGATGAGCGGATACCTCGCGGGATCGGGAGGGACGGCGCTGGCGCAGGACAGAACTTTTTTGCTGGTGGGTTCTTTTGTGCTGCTGTTTGTGGCGGTCGTGCTGAATATCATCGGTCTCAATGTTGGCAAATGGCTGCAAAATGCGGGCGGCGTCTCCACGTATCTTCCATTGCTCATCTTGATCGGCATCGGCGGTGTGCTTTGGTTTCAACACGGGTCCGTGACGCAATTCACGTGGGCGAACATGATGCCGCACTGGAGCTGGGACACGGTGAATTTCTGGTCGCAGATCGCCTTTGCGTTTACCGGGCTTGAGCTGGTCTCTGCGATGAGCGCGGAGATTCGAGATCCGCGGCGAACGTTGCCGAAGGCGGTGCTGACTTCCGGCGCGATGATCGCGGCGATTTACATCCTGGGCACATTTGCGGTGCTCTCGATGATTCCCGCCGCGGACGTGGATCCAAAGAGCGGCGTGTTCCAGGCCATCACGCATGGTTCGACGGCGCTGCGGATCGGATTTGTCGGCGTTGCAGCCGCGCTGCTGGTTTCCGTGGGCAATGCCGGCGGCGTGGGAAGCACGGTGGCGGGGATTTCACGCGTGCCGTTTGTGGTGGGTATCGACCGCTACTTGCCGCCGGCGTTTGGAAAAATTCATCCGCGCTGGAAGACGCCGTACATTTCGATCATCGTACAAGCGGTGGCTTCCGGAGCGGTGCTGCTAATCAGCCAAATCAGCGAGACCATGCGCGGTGCGTATCAAGTTCTGGTCGACATCACCATCTTGATTTATTTCATTCCGTTTCTGTATATGTTCGCGGCCGCGATCAAGCTCGCCAAGCGAAAAGACCGGGGAGAAAATGAACACGCAGTGCTGATTCCGGGGGGCATGACGGGCGTGTGGCTCATCAGCGGATTGGGGTTCCTGATCGTGCTGGTTTGCATGGGCGTTTCCATGGTGCCGCCGGGGGATTCTTCGAACAAAGTGCTGTTCGAGGCAAAACTTTTCATTGGAACGGTAGCGGCCATCTTGCTGGGACTCGTTTTGTATTGGCGGGGCGCCCGGCAGAAGAGCGCCGAGAGCTCAAACGTTTAGAATCCTTCTTCGATGAGGTGGGCGACGGTAAGTTGGGATTCTGGCCGCGCCGAAAACGTTCCCGCTTTCATGTAGCGCTCCACATATTTTCCAATGACATCGCCTTCGAGGTTAACGGCGTCGCCGGGTTTGCGGTCGCGGATGTTGGTGTGTTCGTAGGTGTAGGGGATTACGGCGACTTCGGCGATGTTGTTGTGCCAGCGTGCGACGGTGAGGCTGATGCCGTCGATGGTGATGGAGCCTTTGGGGACGACGTAGCGCACGAACTCTTCTGGGACTTGCACGCCAAACCACCAGTTTTCTCCCTCGGGCGTGAGATGCGTGACATGGCCGATGGTGTCGACATGGCCGAGGACGAAGTGGCCGCCGAATTCTTTGCCGGCGGTGAGCGGCTGTTCAAGATTCACACGCGCGCCTTGCTTCAGGCCTGCCGCTCCGGCTCCGAAGGAAGTTTTGCGGATGGTTTCGCCGGAGAGGTCGGCGGAGAAGCGCGCGTGGTGGAGATCGACGATGGTTAGACAGCAGCCGTTGACGGCGATGCTGTTCGAAACGACGAGCGACGGGGCGACGCTGGGAGCATGAATCGTGATGCGGCCGCCATCGGGTTTGAGGTCGAGAGCTTCGATGGTTCCAAGATGTTCGATGATTCCGGTGAACATTTTTTACGCGGTGGCGTGTGCCGGTTGCGCGACGGATTGCAAGGCTTCGGTGAAAACCGCGAGCGCGCGGTCAATCTGCTCGCGCGTGATGATCAGGGGCGGCTGGAAGCGCACGACGTTGCCGCTGACGCCGCCAACGCCGATCAACACGCCTTTAGCGAGGCAGGCGTCGCGAATGGCTTCGGCTTCGGCGGTGGCCGGAGTTTTCTGCGTGTCTTTCACGAGCTCGACGCCGATCATCAGGCCGAGGCCGCGGACCTCGCCGATCAAGGAATTTTTCTTTTGCAGGTCGCGCAATTTGGCCATGGCGTAGTTGCCGGTTTCCGTGGCGCGGGCGGGAAGATTTTCCTTTTCCATGAATTCGATGTTGGCGAGCGCGGCGGCGCAGCAAACGGGATTGCCGCCGAAAGTGGAAAGGTGGTCGCCGGGCTTGTAGGCAGCGGCGATTTCCGGGCGCGTCGTGAAGGCGCTGAGCGGGAAGCCGTCGGCGATGCCTTTGGCGCTGACGAGAATGTCGGGCTCGACGCCGTAGTATTCGATGGCGAACATTTTTCCGGTGCGCGCGAACCCGGATTGCACTTCGTCGGCGATGAAAAGAATGCCGTAGTGGTCGAGGACTTTTTTAACTTCCTTGAAATAGTTGAACGGTGGAACGATGATACCGCCTTCGCCCATCACCGGCTCGGCGATGAAAGCGGCGACGTCGTTTGAAGTGGCGAATTTCACGATGTCGTCGATGGCGCGGGCGCACTGGCGCGCGCATTCCTCGGGATCATGGGGCCAGAGGGAACGATAGGCGTATGGCGCGGGTGCGAAGGAAACTCCGGCTGCGTACGGGCCGCCCTTTTTCTTGCGCGCGTAGTTGCCGGTGACGCTCAGCGCTCCCCAGCTGCGGCCGTGAAAGCTGGTTTGTAGCGAGATGAATTCGTGCTTGCCGGTGTAGAGGCGCGCGAGTTTCAAAGCGCCTTCAATGGCTTCGGCGCCGCCGTTGCCGAAGAAAGTTTTGCTGAGGTTTTTTCCGGGTGCGATGTGTGCGATTTTCTCGGCGAGATCGGCGACGGGCTGAACGTGGTAGAGGTAAGACGAACAGTGAACCAGTTTGTCCATCTGTGCCTTGGCCGCGGCGATGACCTGCGGGTTGCAATGGCCGGCGCTTACCACGGAGATTCCGGCGAAACAGTCGAGGTATTCGCGGCCGTTGACGTCCGTCACGGTGACGCCGCTGGCGCGATCGATGACGATCGGGGCGACCGACTTCAGGAAGCCGGTCATCACGTAGTCTTTGTATTTTTGGATCGTATCTGCCATTTGGAAACTTTCAGGCCAAAGGCCCCTTCAGAGTGTGCCGCGAAGATCGAGTTGATTATACCCGCGCGGGAAACAGAACGTTAGGAAATGGAAGCCGAAATGGGCTAGAGCCTCGACTCCTGGAAGAAAGTCGTCATAGCTATGACACAACTAACGATAGGCATCGGGGAAAATGGCTTCAAGCGCAAGATCCGGTCCGTACTGTTTGAAGGAACAAATCCGAATGGGTGGAAGAGTGAAATTGGGCTGGTCGGCGAAAGGGATACCGGAATTCCCGGCGAGTTTGGGGGCATAAAAGAGGACAAGTTTGTGAACCCAAAATGCTGAAAGCGCTGTCCCATTCAACGTGGGGCCTGCTTCCAAAAGAACGCTCAAGATTTCGCGGCGGCCTAGTTCCTGTAGTGTTCGAAGTAAGAAAGACTTTCGACCGCACGGTGCAATGTGGAAGAGTTCAGCGCCGGCGTTTTGCAATTTGCGAGCTTTGGCGGAGCGCAGCGGCGCGGAAGTGAGGACCAGGAGATCGTCGTCGGAGGTTTTGACGATGCGGGAGCTTGGCGAGAGTCGCAGTTTCGAATCGAGAATGACGCGCAGCAGGCGCTTCCGGCGCGGGAGGCCGCTGCGATCGGTCAGCAGTGGATCATCAACGAGGATCGTGCCGATGCCGGTCAGCAGTGCGTCGGAAGCGTGGCGCATACGATGAACTTCTGCGCGGGATTCTTCGGAGGAGATCCAATCACGGTTCTTGCGCTTGGCTGATTTTTTTGTGCGCTTTGGCAGGGCTAGCTGGCCGTCCAGCGTCATGGCAGATTTCAGCGTTATGAATGGTTTCTTAGTGCGAATCCAGCAGATGAAGGGCTCATTGAGGCGGCGGGCTTCTTCTTCGCAAATGCCGGTGAACACTTCGATGCCGGCGGCGCCCAGGCGTTCGAATCCGCGGCCGGAGTTGATGGAATTGGGATCTTCCATCGCGGCGACGACACGTTGCACGCCAGCGGCGATGATTGCTTCGGTACACGGGCCGGTGCGGCCGGTGTGGTTGCAGGGTTCAAGCGTTACGTAAAGCGTCGCGCCGCGCGCTTTTTCGCCGGCGGATTTCAGCGCGAGGACTTCCGCGTGGTCGCGCCATTCGTATTGATGAAAGCCTTCGCCGACGATCTCGCCTTCGCGCACGATGACGCAACCGACCATAGGGTTCGGGCTTGCGAGGCCAGCGCCTTTGCGGGCCAGGGCTAGTGCGTGTTGCATGAAGCGGATGGCGTGTGCGTCCACGGCTCAGTCGAAAAGGGAATTCGCGTAGGTTTCGGCGTCGAAGGGAACCATATCGTTGATTTGCTCGCCGGTGCCGACGAATCGGATGGGCAGACCCAGCTCGCGCGAGATGGCTACTACGATGCCGCCCTTGGCGGTGCCGTCGAGCTTCGTGAGGATGATGCCGGTGACGGCGACGGTAGAAGTAAATTCACGCGCCTGCGCCAGGCCGTTCTGTCCGGTCGTGGCGTCGAGGACGAGCAAAACATCGTGTGGCGCACCGGAAATCACTTTGGCGGCCGTGCGCTTCATTTTCTCTAGCTCAGCCATCAGATTGGATTTGGTGTGCAGACGTCCTGCGGTATCGACGATGACGACGTCGGCAGAACGCGCCTTGGCGGCGGCCATCGCGTCGTAAACAACCGCGGCAGGATCGGCGCCGGATTTCTGTTTGATGACTTCGATGCCGTTGCGCTGCGCCCAGATTTCCAGTTGCTCGACGGCGGCGGCGCGAAACGTGTCGGCGGCGCAGAGCACCACGCTGCGGCCTTCCTGGCGCAGGCGGTTGGCAAGCTTGCCGATGCTGGTGGTTTTGCCGGCGCCGTTCACGCCGACGATGAAAATGACACGCGTGCCGCCGCCATTCTGTGACGTGGCGATGCCGCTAGCCGCTGCCACATCCGGCCGGACCGGCGCGTTCAGGATTCGAACGATGTGCGATTTGATCTCCCGCTTGAGCTGTGCGGCGTCGGCGAGCGCGTTGCGGTCCATCTTTTCGCGCACGGCGTCGAGGATTTCGCGTGTGGGCTTCACGCCCAGGTCGGCTGAGAGCAGCGCGGTCTCCAGATCCTTGAGGATCGAAGGATCGATCTTGCGCTCGCCGAGAAAAATCGTGTCAACGGTCTCGGAAAGCGCCGCCTTGGTCTTGCTGACGGACTTCTTCAGCCGCTCGAGGAGCGTCGGCTCCGGCTCATTCTTGCCAAAGAGTGAAATCATATGGTCGCGCACTTAGAGTCATGCGCAACCCAAAATTGTAGCAGATACGCTTGTGGCGAGATGTGGGTCAATTGCGGCGAGCTCAAACCTGGGAGGGTGTTACTGTGTGAGAAATGCGATTTTTTCTACTCCTGCAAGGCGAATCTTGTCCAAAATAGGGGGTACGTCTCCGTATTTGGCTCGGGCATCCACCGCGATATAGACCTTTCTTTCCGCCCCGTTCTTAAGTCCTTCTCGGATTTCATTTGGCAAATCCTCCAGGGCGATGTGGTGTTCCCGGAAATAGAGCCTACCGTCGCGAGTCACCACAACCTGCAGGGCATCTTCTCTTAGAGCGGCGAGCATTCGGGTTGAGTGACGCACACTGACCAAGTCCGCGGCAGGCCGACCGCCGTCCACCACCGTCCATGGCATGAGCAGAAAAAGGAGAACCAGCATGACGCTCACAAATCCCCACATGTTAATGCGGCAAAGAAGCTCATTCTTTCTCTTCAGTGCCGATAACTTGAACTGGGGTCTTGCGGACGCCATTTCCAAGCCTCCCATCTCACGGCGCGGGCGTTTTGACAGTTAGACGTGGACCTCGACGGCGCTGAGGCGGAGCTTGCCGGCGGTGACGGCGGATTCGAGGGCGGTCACGACCACAGCGTCGAACTTTGAGCCAGTGAGCGCGCGGATGCGGTCCATGGCATAGTCCAGCTCCATCGCCGACTGGTAGGGGCGATTGGTGGTCATGGCATCGAGCGTGTCGGCCACGCCGATGATGCGCGCCATCAGGGGAATCTGCTGCCCTTGCAAGCCGTAGGGATAGCCGCGTCCGTCCATGTGTTCGTGGTGTAGCTCGATGCCTGGGAGCATCTCTTTGAGCTGCGAAACGGGACGCATGATGTTCGCGCCTTTGACGGTGTGCTGCTTCATCAAGCCGAACTCTTCGGGCGTCAGCGAGCCGGGCTTTTTCAGCACGCGGTCTTCGACGCCGATTTTTCCGACGTCGTGCAGCAGTGCGGCGATGCGCAGCTTGTCCAGCTCTTCCGAGCTGAGCGCAAGCTCCTGGCCGATGAGCATCGAATACTTCGCAACGCGGCCGGAGTGACCGCGCGTGTACGGATCCTTTTCGTCGATGGCCGCGGCGAGCATTCGAATGGAGCCGATGAACAGCTCGCGATTTTCCTCGGCGGCCTCTTTCAGACGCTCGATGTACTCTTCGATGTCGCCGGCCATCTTGTTGAAATTCTCTGCCAACTCGCTAATTTCCGACGCACCGCCCACCCGCGAGCGCTGGTGAAATTCACCGCGGCTGATGGCGCGTGTGGAGGCTGCCAAGTCGCGGATGGGCCCGCTGATGCCCACCGCGAAAAAGTAAGCGACAACGATGGCAACCAGAATGACCACGGTGACGAACGCCAGCGCCTGGCGGTTGAGTTCCGTGACGCCCGTGTCGCGTTGCACCTGATCGAGGCTGCGCTGCGCGATGACCGCCCAGTTCACCTCAGGGAAAGTGCTATACGTGCCGATCATCTCGACACTGTGTTTTTTGTTCGCTTCCGAAAAACGAACCGTCTCCGTGCTGCGAAGGTCCTGCGGCAGCGCCTTCACCTGTGCGACCAGCGTGTTGCTGCTGGCGTCCGCGCCGGGCACAAAATCTGTCGTGACCGGGTGCACCACGATGCGGCCATTGTGATCGATCAGGAAAACCGTGCGCCCTCGGACGCTGGCTTCCTGCAGGCGGTGAAGGATGGAATCCAGCGAAACGACGGCGGCTAGCATGCCGGTAAAGTTTTCGTTCACATCCCGCAGGGGAACCGCAACGACGAACGCCGGGCGATTTTCCGGAGCCAGCGCCAGAGGATCGCTGCGGTATTTGGGAATCGAGGTCTGCTGGCAAGTCTGAAACGCGCGCCCCAAGGCTTTCGCAACGAATGGATCCTGCTCGGCTCGGAAATTTCCCTGCGACGCGCTGGTGCCTTTGCCGGTCTTGCCGACCGCCGTCAGGTAGATAAAGGTGCTGCGATTGCTGTTGACAAAGTTTTCAAGCAAGAGCGTCACTTTGGGTTCGTTGGCGGTGTCCTCGACGTTATCGATGAGACCCGTGAGCGCAAGGATTTGCCGCTCGCTTACGAGCTGTTGCGTCAGGTTGGATTCGAAGAGCTGAATCTCTTGCGCCACGGAGCGCGTGAGATCGGTCTGCTGCACCCGCTCGGTATCCACCAGCTTGTCCTGGCTAAGCTGCAATACCTGGCGATGATACAGCCCGATGGGCAGCGCGCTGACGAGCAAAAGCGCGCCTAAAACGAGCCACAGAATGCGCACTCGACCGGCGCGCAGGCGGTCCCACTGGGATTGAACGTTGGACGGCATACTGATTATCCATTCTAGGGGAACAGGAAGTGCGGCGGGGGCCGGGCAAACGATGGCGTCGCGCATCTACAACTGGGACTTTAGTACTAGGGATAAGAGAGATCAGAGAATAGAGATCAGAGAACTTGGAGCTGTGTGGGTTGTGCTCGCATTATTCCCGCTTCAAAGGCCTCTCCATAATGTCCCGAATGGCATCTTTCGGAGACTTGCCGGCGTGGAGGATGGCGTCCACCTGCTCGGTGATGGGCATTTCGATTTGATGTTCACGCGCCAGCGCCAGCAGCGGCGCGGCCGTGCTCACGCCTTCCGCAACCATACGCATGCTCGCCAAGATTTCGGGCAGGGGAAGTCCCTTGCCAAGCTCGATGCCCACAAGGCGATTGCGGCTGAGCGACCCGGTACACGTGAGCACCAGATCGCCCAATCCCGCCAAACCGCTGAGCGTTTCCCGGCGCGCCCCCAGGGCTACAGCCAGCCGGGACATTTCCGCTAGCCCGCGGGTGATTAGCGCCGCCAGCGCGTTGGAGCCGAGACCCAGTCCCTGGCAGGCGCCCGCGGCAATAGCCATCACGTTTTTCATTGCGCCCGCCAGCTCGACGCCCAGGACATCGTCATTGGTGTACAGGCGAATACCGGGACCGGCAAACTCTTCTTGCAGCTCGGCGGCTAAGCTAGCATCCCGAGAGGCCAAAACGACGGCTGTGGGTTCACCGCGTGCGGTCTCCAGCGCGAACGAGGGGCCGGAAATCACGGCAATGCGCGGCGCAAATTTTGGGTTGACGACTTGCGCGATCACCTCGCTCATTCGCAGGTGCGTTGACGGCTCCAAGCCCTTGCTGGCGCTGACAAAACTTGCGCCGATGGCCACAAAGGGAAGCGTCGATGCGTAAACGGTGCGAGCGTGTGCCGATGGCATGGCACCGACGATGACTTGCGCGCCGGCAAGTGCAGCTTCCAATTGGGAATGAACCTGGACACTTTCGGCCAATTTCGCACCGGGAAGATACAACTTGTTTTCACGGTCGCGGCGGACGGAGTCGGCGAAGCCCGGGTTTCGCGCCCAGAGTGCGATTTCATGGGGCTTGCGGCTGCGCGTGAGCACAATCGCCAGCGCCGTACCCCAGCCTCCGGCGCCGAGAATGGCGACCCTTGTCACTCAGCGTCCTTCTGCCTGCGGAAATTGAACTTGGGCTCCGTGCCTTCCACGAGCCGCTGAAGATTTGCGTCGTGTTTGTAGACGATGAGCATGGCCACAGCCAATGCTCCAAACGTAATGACTGGCGGCGGGGCATGGTGCGGCGCCCATAGAAAATAAATCAGCATGGGCATCGCGGCGGCGGCAGAAATGGAACCGAGCGAGACGTAGCGCCAAAACGCGACGACCAGAATGAACAGGATTAGACCGCCTAGAAACGCTGGCGGGCACAGCGCGAGATACACGCCCGCCGCGGTGGCGACACCTTTTCCGCCTTTGAATTTCAGCCAGACGGGGAAGCAGTGACCCACCATGGCGATGAGTCCCGCGGCGATCATCCAGGTAGCGCTGTCATTCGAATAGCGTTCCGCAAGCAGCACCGCGGCCGCGCCTTTGGCTCCATCGAGCACCAGCGTGAGGATTCCCGCCAGCGGCCCGGCCACACGCACGACGTTAGCCGCGCCGATGTTGCCGCTGCCTTCTTTGCGCACATCGGCCTTACCGAAGATCTTCGCGAGCAGCAAGCCGAAGGGAATGGAGCCAAGCAGATAGGCTGCGACAGGAATCAGCACGGCTGTGACGGGGATCGAGTGCATCCGCAGCTAGGCCTCCGCCATAACGAAGGGAAAACTTTCGAGCGTAGTGTACTCCGCGCCGGACGGTTTTAGCTTGCTTTCGATGAGATGGAATTCCTTCGCCGCAAGGGAGCCAAATTCGCGCGTTGCATTTTCTTGGATCGGTGTTCGCAGCTTTTCAGGTAATCGCGGCGGTTCGAATCGGGCGAGTGTCAGGTGGGGCGAAAACGGTCGCTGTTCCGGCGGGATGCCAAGTTTTTCCATGGCGCGTCCAATGTCTGTTGCGAGCGTCTTCAGGTTCGGCGAGGCTTCCATCCCGGCCCAGAAAACGCGGGGTCGTTTTTCGTTTGGAAAAAAGCCCAGCCCGCGAAATTCAATCGTCACGGCTTGATTTGAACGAATGGCGGCGAGCGCGGCACGGATTACGTCAAGTTTTTCCTCAGGTGTCTCACCGATGAATTTCAGCGTCACGTGCAGATTCTCCGGACGCACCCAACGAGGCTCCGGCGCGAGCGGGCGAAGCTGCTTGATGAAATTGGCAAGGTTTTCGCGCACCGCGGGAGCAATCTCCAGCGCGACAAAGAGACGCACGCCTCACGACCTCGTCGAACTGCGCTTGGGCGGCTCCCCGCCATTGTAGAGAAAATGGATGCGCACCATGTCCAGTGCGAGCTGCGCCGCGTGCCAACGGATGGCTTCGCGGTCGCCGGGGAAGCGCGTGCCGCGCTCTTTCACGCCGCCTGCATGGGAAATCGCTACGTGCACGGTGCCGACGGGTTTTTCTTCGCTGCCTCCGCCGGGGCCGGCAATACCCGTGATGCCCACGCCGAGCGTGCTGCCCGCGCGGCGTCGAATGCCGTCAGCCAGCGCAATGGCCACTTCACTGCTGACCGCGCCTTTTGTTTTGATGAGCTCTGCGGGAACGTCGGCCCACGCGGTCTTCAGCTCGTTGCTGTAGCACACCACTCCGCCAAGAAAATACGACGAGCTTCCGGCAATGCTGGTGAGGCGCTGTGCCAGCAGGCCGCCGGTGCAGCTTTCCGCAGCGGAAATCGTCGCGCCGTTCATCGTTAGGATCTGCGCGACCACCTCTTCGAGCGGAGAACCATCCAGCGAATAGATCCGGTCGGTCAGCGCCAGTTGGAAGCTCTGCACGATTTCATCCAGCGTTTTTTTCGCATGCGCCGCGTCGTCGGTCCAAATGCGCAGATGAATCTGAATTTCGCCGGGCGCCGCCAGAATCGTGGTGTTCACGTCGGCGTAGCGCGTGTAAATCGGCTTGATGCGCTGCTCCAGCGCGGATTCGCCCATGCCCGCCACGCGCAGCTCGCGGTGAAACATTCGAACGCTAGAGGCGAAACGCTGCAGCCGCGGCAAGACCTGCTCGTGGAACATGGGTTTCAATTCGCGCGGGGGGCCCGGAAGCAGCGCAATCCTGCGCCCGCCGTCTTCGATCCACAATCCCGGCGCCGAGCCGCGCGGATTCTCCAGAACTTCCGCGCCTTCCGGCACCATTGCCTGGCGCACGTTGACCGGAGGCATCTCGCGGCCGAGCTGGCGGAAGCGCCCTTCGATGTATTGGAGGATTTCTTTGTTGAGTTGGAGCTTGCGCCCGAGAAGGTCCGCGACCGTTTCGCGCGTCAGGTCGTCTTTGGTCGGTCCAAGCCCGCCCGAGGCGATGATCAGTTCCACGCGCTCCAGAGCTTCTTGGAACGCAGCGCTCAAATCATCGCGATTGTCCCCGACAATCGATTTGCGCACCACTTCTACACCCAGTTTGTTCAGTTCCTCCGTAAGGAAGAGCGAGTTGGTGTCTACGCGGTCCGGAGTCAGCAGTTCCGAACCAACCGCTATGATTTCCGCTTTCATGACGGAGCCTTCAGCATTTCCAGCGCGTGACTCAACTTGCTCTTGTAGTCGCTCAAATCGAATTCAAACGGTCCTAAGTTTTTCAAATGCACCCCATGGATTTCTGGCTCGTAGTTATTCTGATATCCGAAATCTCGCCATCGCACAGAATTCTCCGAGACTTCGATGATGATAGACACAGCTCCGCAACCGATATCGCCGCACTTCGGGCACACAAGAAGTGATCTGCGGTCGTCAGGAAAGTCTGCCGCTTCTTCCCGGAGCAAACGTCGAACCGACTTCTCACGTTCGTCTGGCACCCACTCCTTGCAGAGAATGCTGACGAGATCGTAGCGGGTTCGCTCCGCGAGTGATTGGCCATCAATCACGAAATCAAGATAGTTCCGTTCGTCCTGAGAAGTTCCGGCCGGAAGTTTAGTGGAGGATCTCTGACGAATTGCAAAGTCAAGTGTGGAGAGTTTTTGCTCCATAGAGCCGTATTATCCGACCAGCGGCAAGCCGCGAACATCCCAATCCAGGGTGAAGAGCGATCCGGTAACCGTGTTTTGCACTTGCGTGCTCGTGGCCAAAATGGCGCGGCCGGAGGGCAGCAGCGCGAGGCCGACCAGGCCGGAGCCGCTGAGCACCACTTCGGCCTGAGCCTGCGGCGTAATCCGCACGATGCCGCGGCGGCCTCCGTAGGAAGCGGCAACGTAGAGATTCCCATCGCGGTCAAATGCCAATCCCTGAGGGCGTCCAAGCCCGCGAAAGAAAACGCTCACGTCGCCTCCTTGCGTGATCCGATGCACGCGGTCGAAACTCGAAGTCGTCGGGCCCGTGACGTAAAGATCGCCGCTCGGATGAAACGCCAGGTGATAGGCGGCGATAGAAGGCTCCAGCGTCGCAAACACAAAAATCTCGCGCTCCGGGCTGATCTTGAAAACGGTGCCGCTGCGGTCGCCGACGTAGAGATTCCCAACGCGGTCGAAAGCGATTCCCGTGGCCACGCCCATGCCTTCCATCCATAGCTCGGCGCGGCCCTCGGGTGTAACGCGATGAATGGTGCCGTCGTTGCGGCAGGAAACAAAAAGATTGCCCTCGCGATCGAGCGCCAGCCCGCTGGGGTTCATCAGCGATGTGATGAATGGCTTCACACTGTAATTCGCGGTGATCTTGTATAGAGAAACCGCAACGCGTTGGCCCCGTGGCCCAGAGAACGTGACGTAAATGTTGCCGTTGATATCCACCGCGGGATTCGCCACCGGATGCAAATTGTCAGCGATCTGCAGCCCGATGTGCACGGGATGCGGCTGGCTCTCCTGGCCGGCAGCTGCGACACGCACCACTCCGCCGTTGGCGTTTTCCGGAACGCGCGCGATCAGCCGGTTCTCGCTCGCCAGCGCCAGGCTCGCCTCCGCTTCGCCAAAGCGCACCTCCGGGCGCGCTTGGCTTCGGGAAACAAAGCCGCTGCCGTGAATCGCCATTTCACCGCCGGGAATGGCGGCGGCGGGCGCAACTCTCTCAATGTGCGGAATGCCGTTCTTTTCTGACGGGGACCCAAAGCCGAATTTCATACCCAACCAATGTAAAACGAGAATAGGCCAAAGTGTAGTGCGACACGCAGCAAAATTGCAGCGTAGATGCCCGCCATCCAGTCATCCGCCATGATTCCCCAGCCGCCCGGAAGTTTTTCCAGTTGGCGAATGGGCCACGGCTTCCAGATGTCGAACAGTCGAAAAAGTACAAAACCGAGCAGCAGGTATTTCCAGTTGAGCAAACTAAACGCGGAGTAGAGCGCAAAGACGGACGCCTGGTCTGCCGGGAGAAGATGCGTCGGCAGGCTCAGTGGCATGATTCCTAGAATAAGCGTCAAGTGCATGCCGGACACTTCGTCGATAACAACGTACTGCGGGTCATCGATGCCAGCGTAGGTGGCGGCACGGGAACTACTCCATAGTCCGAGTAGCCCGACAAGGAGAAGCGCCACCAGGGAAGGTACGAGAAGGAGAACAGGTGCAGCATGACCGTTGAACATCGGCAAATCGATCCCGAGCCCGCCCCGAAAGAACAACAGGCCAATGAGAGTGATCAGACTTATTGGATGCGTAAGAATCGCAAGAGCGATTCCTACAAGCGAACCAAAGGTCCCTGGCGCTTTGGGAATGTATCCCACGCCAAAGGCCGTGGCGATCGCCAGGGCAAGGTGAGGCTTCGCGCCCGGCGCTTCGGAAGCGGGTTTTGCGTCAGTGGTCGGCGTCATTCGAATGGTCCGAATCTTTGTTCAGATCAAGAACGATGGTGTTGAGCTCGCCTTCCGACACTTCTTCTTCGGTGAAGATGGGTTCGGAAACCACATACTTCTCACTGGCCCAATTCCCAAGGTCGCGCTCGCGGCAGCGTTCGCTGCAAAAAGGGAAATCCGCGTGAATCGCGGAGTCCGTTTCCACTTTGCAGATGGGGCATTTGTGTTTCATGGTCCGGGTACGTCCTTCGAGGAGAGAGTATATCTCAGGCGAGGACGCGGAGGGGCGCGCCGGTGGCAATGCGATGGAGCTTCTCGACGGGCGGCATCGGGGCCGCGCTCACACCAGACCGAGCAGCTGGGTGTGGGAGGATTTCGATCACGCGGCCGATCAAATCGTAAGCGTCCGCCTTGGCGATTTCGACGCGGGCGACGTCACCGGGCTCGGCGACTTCTCCGCTGGGCAACTCGATGTCTGTCAGGTAGAGCTTGCCATCGATATCGGGAGCCATGCCTTCCAGTCGGGCTTCCCAAACAAGTGGATTATCCTTCGAGGCGCCTTCGACTATCGCCGTGAAGATGTGGTCTTTGGCCGAGCGCGGTTTTGTGCGCAGGTACTTCGCGCGCAAATTCTCTCGCGAGAGCTTTTTCTGAATGGCCATCAAGCTGTTGCGTCGATCGTTGATCGTTTCTGCATCCACTTTTTCGTCGAGCGAGTAGCTTCGGGCGCTGTCTACATCTGAATACTCAAAAACACCCATCCAATCGAGATTTGCCGCCTTCACAAACTCGCAGAGTTCTTTGAAATCAGCTTCGGTTTCGCCGGGGAAGCCCACGATGAACGAAGTGCGCAGCGAAACGCCGGGAATCGTCGTTCGAATGCGCTCCAGCAATTTCAAAAACGCATCGCCATTCGAACCGCGCTTCATCCGCGCCAAAACATTCCGGCTGGCGTGCTGCAGCGGCATGTCCATGTATTTCGCCAGCCGCGGGTGCGCCGCGATGGTATCGAGCAGTTTCTGGGTGACGCGGTTCGGATACGCGTAAAGAAACCGCACCCACAGCAGCTCATCCACGTGCGCAAGCTTTTCCAGCAATTGCGCCAGGCCATCGCGCAATCCCAGGTCTTCGCCGTAGGAAGTAGTGTCCTGTCCAATCAGAGTAATTTCGCGCGCGCCGGATTTGGCAAGATTCTCGGCTTCGCGCACCACGGATTCGAATCGCCGGCTGCGAAACTTTCCGCGAAGCTGCGGAATGATGCAGAACGTGCACGGATGATCGCAGCCTTCCGCAATCTTGATATACGCGGCGTGCTTCGGCGTCGTGATGATGCGCGGCGTCAAGTCGTGATAGAGAAACGCCGGCGGCTGAGCGGGTAACACACGCAAATCGCCTTCGACCGCCTCCATGATGCGCTCGACTTCACCGGTCCCGATGACCGCGTCCACTTCCGGCACTTGTTCGAGGATTTGCGTTCGAAAGCGTTCCACCAGGCAGCCCGCCACGATCAACTTTTTCGCTGCGCCGAATTTCTTGTGCTCCGCCATTTCCAAAATGGCTTCCACGGATTCCTTCTGCGCCGCCTCAATAAAACTGCATGTGTTGACCACCAACACTTCGGCTTCGTCCGCGCGCGGCGTCAGCTCATAGCCCTCGCGCGCAAGAATACCCATCATCACCTCGCTGTCCACGAGGTTCTTCGGGCATCCCAGGCTGACGAATCCGACCTTAGTCATAGGCAATGAAATTGCGCCTTTGCGCAATTCTCGATTGTAACATGGGTGCGGGAAGCCCGCCGTGAGGGCCGGTTTTAGCGGGAGCGCAAGGCCATTCGAATCTGGTCCAGCAACTGGCGGAGCCGCGTCGTGTTGCAGGCTGCTCCGCCGAAGCGCGCATGCGCGTAAATTTGCGTGAATTCCTGAACAGCGGGCGCCAAATTTGGCGAATTCATCGCGGCCGCAAATTCGAATGGAGTTTGCGATTCCACGCGCATCAGACCCCGGCGCGCCAGCATGCGCAGAAGTTCCGCATAGAGCCGCGAAGCCAGCTGAGGATTGTTGCGCGTGGATTCGCCGGATTGCAATTGCAGGAACAGGCGGATGCGTCGAATCAGTGTGGGAACCAGATTGAAGCGCAACGCCACAAGGAACAAGACGAGGGATAGCGGCAGCACGAAGCCCGCCGCTCCATGCCGGACTTGCCAGGACTTCATCCATCGCTTGCTCGCGCGCTGTTTTTGTTGGAACCAGCTGCGCGTGGTTTCGCTCCAATTCTTCGAGTTGCGCTGCAAGTTCTGGGCCAGCACCAGTTGATGGGCGAAGTCGTAACCAATCACCCATTCGTTCCAGGTGATTTCCATCCAGTCAGCGTACTGTCCAAGGCGCGAGAGGAACCCCGCGGAATTCTCCGGAGCGGCCGGGGTTGGATCAAAAACCTGCCACTCATTACCGGGAAAGTAGACCTCTACCCAGCTGTGTGCATCACTTGCGCGAACAATGTAGTCCCCCCCAAGGTCGTTGTATTCACCGGGGAGGAACCCGTTTACTTCGCGCGCGGGAATCCCGAGCGTACGAAGCATGATCGTCATCGCCGACGCAAAGTACTCGCAGTGGCCCGCGCGGGTATCAAAAAGAAAATGAGCCAGTGGATCGTCGCCAGGCTTGCCCGTCAGATTCAGCGTGTAAGTGAACCGGTCCCGCAAGAAGCTTTCCATCACCAGGGCTTTGTCGAACGGAGTCTTGGCGTTCTTGGTAATTTCCCTGGCAAGTACCGGAATCCGCGCATCCAGCTGGGCAGGAAGCTGGAGGTAGGTGTCGGTGATGTCGCGCGAATAATCCGTGGAAGCTGCGCCAAGTTTAGCCGCATTTATGGGCGTCAATCGTGAAAAGCCGACGTAACGGATGGCGCCGTAGTTGTGAAAAGGATTCAGCAGCGTGCCAGTGGAATCGCGGAAAATGTAGGAACGGCGCATCGCGGAAAAGGAATTCCCGCCTTCACCGGTGAAATTTCCTTTAAGAGAAATGACTTTGCCGGGAACGAAAATCGCGTCTGTGGCCAGCGGTTCGAGAAAGACGGTATAGAGAATTCCCGGCCCCGGCGAATCCAGCTTTTGCGTCGGATCTGTTGGGTAGATCCACCCGTCCGCACCGGGCGAGAGCGTTTGCGGTGTGCGCTCGCTGGAACTCCAGCGTTTGCCGTCGAACGTGGTCAGCGCAATACCTCTCCATCGCAAAAGGCTATAGCCGAGGGGCTTCCCGGTCTGCACCCGCATGACCACGGCCGAGTCTTTCTTGATCTCCCCGATTTGGCCAAGCTCGACATTTTCGGTGAAGCCGGTCATCAGCGAGGAGTTGAAGCCCGCGCGCCCGAGGTAGCCGGCGCTGAACCGCGGGAAAAAGAAGAAAAGACCGCTGCCGAGCACCATGGCCCCCAGTGCCACGCTGAGAGCCGCAAGACTGAGTGCGCGAGTGAGTTTGCGGTCGCGTTCCGGTTGCGTGTTAGGAGCCGCGGTGACCGCGCCCACTGCCCCGCGGCGCAACTCGATGCCAGCAAAAGTGGCGATGCCAAACATGAGATATACAAAGAAGAACGCCAGAAAAGTGGTGTCGACAGTGAGAACCGCTGCTGCCAGAATCCCCGCGAAAGAAAGCATGGCGAGAAAGTTTGCGTCGCGATCCGTGACGGCGCTGTAAAAGCGGACTAGCGTGACGAAGAGGAGAAAATGCACGGCGGCCAGGAGCGCAGCAAACAGCGGAGGATTCGAAGAATTTCCCGCGAGCAAACGCGAAAAAAGCAGAAGGTCTATGGGAAAGAAAAACAGGTAGAGCAGCACGCACCAGGTTGCCGCACGGGAGGAGAGTTCAGCGGGGCGGCCGTGCCACCAGCGGTAGCCCTTATAGAGGGCGGCCAGGGGAGCCACAAATATGGTGAAGAGATCGAGTTTTCCGGTGCTGACTAGAGTGAGGATAGAAGTGAGCAGTAAGAGCGAAAGCGAAGTTCGAAAGAAACGCTCGGCGGGCAAAGCGGGAATACGCGGAGTTGTGAGCGAGGCCGCCATAGTGAAACTTCCATCGTAGCACCTGACCGCGGCGGCGAGCGGCACGCTGGGCGAAAGGATAACTCTTAGCGCTTCTTTGCGGGGGGAATCGCAGCTGCAAGCGCGGCGCGCGCGACTTTCCGTGTGAGATTGGAGACAGGTAGGCCGGAGATCTCGTTCAGCTGAACGCCCTTCGCACCGGGGACGCGAGGCAACTGTTCAACATGGACTAGAAATGACTCGATGGTGATGGCGCGATACGTGACTGAATGCCGCACCTTGCCGAGAGGCTCCAATTGCAATTTGGCATGCCTCGCGGACAGAAAATCTTGGAGAAAGCGGCGTAATTCTAAGGCGGGATTTTTGGTCACGGAAACCGTGGGGAAATGCCACATTCTGGAAACCAATGTCGGAATGTGGTCGGGAGCATCCTGCTTGTTTCTTTCCTGCGACGGCGGGAGAAGAAAAGTCACGCCGTTGGCATCCCTGAAGACCGCTGCGGCGAGAGTGACTTCCACGGTGGCCCGTTTTTTTCGCTTCTCCGGCAAAGATTCAGCGATGCCGAGCTTGCGGCCTTCGCAGAATTGGGAGACGGGGCAGAGAAGGCACTGCGGCGATTTCGGCGTACACAGGGTGGCGCCCAGCTCCATCATGGCCTGGTTCCAGTCTCCGGGAGATTCTGGGTCGAGATACGAGTCCGCAACTTTCTGCAGTTCCCGCCACCGCCGCGACTCGCGGAGGTCGCCGCGCAATGCGCCGAGACGGGCGAGGACGCGTGCGACATTGCCGTCGAGGACTGCAAGTCTTTCTTCGTACGCGATGCTCAGTATCGCCGCGGCCGTGTAATTGCCGATCCCAGGCAAGGCGAGCGCTTCATCCAACTTCGTCGGAAATTGTCCTCCATGTTGCGCAACGATTTGCCGCGCGGCTTTTTGTAAATTGTGCGCGCGGCTGTAATAGCCGAGGCCGGACCAAAGGCGAAGCACTTCTTCTTCCGGCGCCTCAGCAAGCGCGCGAACATCCGGGAATCGAACGACAAAACGTTCGTAGTAGGGAATCACCGCGGCCACGCGCGTCTGTTGCAGCATGATTTCCGAAAGCCAGATGCGGTAGGGGTCGCGCGTGCGCCGCCACGGCAAGTCACGCCGGAATTGCCGAAACCAGGCCAACAGTTGTTTCCGAAATGTGTGGCGATCGCGAGCGTCCAGCATGGTGCGGTGACATTCTCGCACAGCCGGGTGGGACAGGCCGTTGGAAGGCCACGACAGACAAGAATGCTAATCCCACCTATTTCACTACTACATCGTCGAGAAAGACCACGTAGGAGGAACTCCAGACGGCGGCGGGAATGGAGCCGCGGGGCTGGCTGGTGACGATGATTTTGAACAGCTCAGGCGAGGCAGCGAGATCGGCCATCAATGCCTGCTTGGGATCGGGCGGGAGCGGTTGCTCGATCGCGAGGTAGCGAAGGACGCCGAAAATATTCTCATTGGCGGGGGCGAGCGGAGTCTCAATGGTGGCGCCGCGGAATTGCAGCAGGGAATTGCTCTCGTAGAAATGCCAGGCGAGACTGGCGCAGACGGATACGGCCCGTTCGAAACGAGCGTTCGAGGCAGTGAGGTCTGGCGGAAGCCCGGTGACCTTGTCGACGGGAAGATGCGGATCGAGGACCAGCAGGATGCGGCAATCGTCCTCGCGCGCAAATTCGCGGACCATCAGCGAGCCGTATCGCGCGGAAGCCTTCCAGTGAACGTGGCGCGCGCTGTCGGTGGGAACGTAGTCGCGAAGCGCATAGAGATCCTGCCCCCGTCCTTTCGCCAAACTTTCCAGTGCTCCCTGAATGCCCGGCAAGATTTCCAAATACTCTTCGCTGGGCCCGACAGAGGGATAGACCAAGGCTTCGGTTTTCAAATTTACGTGGCGCGACTTTTGTAGGAATCCGAACGGAAAGCGCGTGACGATGCGGAAGGCTTCTTGGCGGTAGACTCCGCGCCGGGGAAAAATCATGGGTACGTTTTGCTGCACATGATCGTGCTTCGGGAGATAAGGAAAATAGACCGGAGTGTCCAGCATGGCCGCAGCGGGCCCGCCTTTTGTTTTTGCGGCTTCGACGCGCAGGGAGAATGAGGGCAGAGTCAGTTTTTGATTCTCCAGCTCGACAGTTGCGCGTACTGGCTGATCCGCGAAGATGTGTTCAGGCAACTCGAGGCGCATTTCGATTCCGGAAAGAGTGATGGAAGAGAGGATGCCGGACATCAGGATGACCGCGATCAGGCTGGCAAGAATCAGAAAGAGAAGGTTGTTGCCGGTGTTCAGCGCAGGCAGCGCCACAAGAATGATTCCTACGAGATAGATCCAGCCTTCACGCGTGACACGGTACTCCATCTTGAAACCGATCCAGCGAAGCGGTGTGCGCTTTGCCAGGACCGGAACGAGTGTGACTCCCACCCAGCCGGCGACAGCTAGCGCGATCAGCGCGGATGTGCTGGCAAGCGCCACCTGGCCGAGTTCCGCGGCAGCGCCGGAATAAAGCGCGAGAAGAAGTGCAGCGGAAAGTGAAACGATGGAGAGAAGAAACGCGCGAACGGCGGGGCGGTCGGATTTGGCCCAAAGCTGCGCGATCGTGGAAGACATGCTCACGGCGAAAACCTAGAGAGGTACAGGAACGGAATCGACGATATCGCGAAGAACGGATTCCGTGGCTTCCGATTTTTTCTGCAAAGAGGCGTGACGCGAGCTGGCGACCACGCGGTGAGAAAAAACGGAGACCGCGAGCTGCTTGAAGTCATCAGGCAGGCAATAATCGCGCCCGTCGAGGAAGGCGCGGGCCTGCGCGGCGCGCTGAAGCATCAGGGTGCCCCGGGGACTGACGCCGAGAGTGAGTTGCTCGGTCTTGCGCGTGCGATTGACGATGTCGAGGGCATAGTCGTGGAGGCTGGAGTCGACTTTTACGTGAGCGACAGACTCCTGCATGGCCAAAACTTCACTGACGTCCGCCAAGGGCTCCAGCGCGTCGAGAGGGTTGTCGCCGACGCGTTTGCGCAGAATCTCCCGCTCGGTTTCGTGCGAGGGGTAGCCCATCTTGATGCGCATCAGAAAACGGTCGAGCTGCGATTCCGGAAGCGGATAGGTGCCGTGATGCTCGACGGGATTTTGCGTGGCGATAACGAGAAAGGGCTGCGGAAGTGTAAGCGTTTTGCCGTCAACAGTAACCTGCGCTTCGTTCATGGCTTCCAGCAGCGCGGATTGCGTGCGCGGCGTAGTGCGGTTGATTTCGTCGGCGAGTACGACGTTGGCGAAGATAGGGCCGGGGCGAAATTCAAATTCGCGGGATTCGGGATTGTAAACGCTGACGCCGAGAACGTCGCTGGGCAGCAGGTCCGAAGTGAATTGGATACGCTGAAACGTGCAGTGAAACGATTTCGCGAGCGCCTGGGCGAGAGTGGTTTTGCCGACGCCGGGAACGTCTTCAATGAGCAAGTGGCCACGTGCGAGCAGAGTGATGAGCGCCAGCTGAATGGCGTCTTCCTTGCCGTAGATGGCGCGCGCGATGGAGCGCTGCAGTTGCGAAACGATTTGAGAGGTGGCCGTCGGCACTGGTTGAAAACCCGCGTCCTTCCTGATACAAATAGTGATTACGGGCGACTAGCTCAGTTGGTTAGAGCGCTCCCCTCACACGGGAGAGGTCAAAGGTTCAAGTCCTTTGTCGCCCACCATCTTTTGTTTCCACGC
>Ga0210409_10000353_pt1 | contig 83967 bp, 73 predicted proteins | sample IncBWH17MmetaG_FD_161649 | JGI IMG/M metagenome (GOLD analysis project Ga0210409, IMG submission 161649) | Forest soil microbial communities from Barre Woods Harvard Forest LTER site, Petersham, Massachusetts, United States - Inc-BW-H-17-M | ecosystem: Environmental > Terrestrial > Soil >... | reverse complement strand
CTCTTTATCCTGCCGCAGGTCAGCGTAAAAGGCGAAGTCGGGAAGAACGAACGGTCGACATGCCGACACACGGCTGACGTAAAAGTGCAGAAGACGCTGATCGGCCCTCCACCGGAACAGAAAGCACCGCCCCGTGGTTTGAGGGGAAAAATCGTCGGGAAGAAAAAATTGGATGAAATGAAGATTACATAGAGAAGCTGCAGAGTCTAATCGCGAACTATGCGCCTTCCGATCCGCAGAAAATGCAGGCCGCGATGCAAGCCGGCAAGGCTTACGTCGATTCGCCCGGAGGCGTTGCTACTGTCACCTTCGATGATTCCTACAAGCAAGGCGACAAACTTTCACTGGCCGTTGACACCGCAGCCAAAAAGATTCGAAGTTATGACGTGAACACCTACCTAGATGACGCCAAGGAAGAGCAAACAGATTCAAAATCAATATTACGAGCGTGGAATACGTCCCTTGAGCCACTGAGTCAGGATTGATCCCCCGAAGGTGAGTGATGTCAAACGGAGTAGCGATGAATGGCAAGAAACTTCGCTTGGGGCGGTTTGGACTCAAGCTAATCCTTGCTTCGGTCGTCGTTGCCTGTGGTTGCAGCCAACCAACCGTTCCTACTGGCTTGCGGGTAGACAGTCCCGGCGGCCCGGACAATAGCATGACCTCGAGAGCGCTGTCCGAAGTTGCTACGACTCCTAGAGAAAGCGGTGCAACGCCAGCAGGTGAGTTTCAACTAACCAAAGTCGACAACAACCCGTCGCCTGGAGCACCTCCGGAAGGAATGGCATGGATTCCCGGAGGAGAGTTTTCCATGGGAGCAAACGAACCACTAGATAAGGACGACGTCGGCATGAAAGCCACGCTGGATGCCCGCCCGATTCATCGTGTTTACGTGGGCGGGTTCTATATGGACAAGACGGACGTAACCAACAGCCAGTTCGTCCAGTTCGTCGAAGCCACTGGATACGTGACCGTGGCAGAGCGCACACCTCGCGCCGAGGACTTTCCGGACGCGCCGCCCGAGAATCTGGTCGCCGGCAGCGTTGTATTTTCGCCGCCGAATCGACCTGTGCCCCTCAACAATCATTTTCAATGGTGGTCATACGTCCACGGGGCTAATTGGCGCCACCCGGGCGGGCCAAATAGCAATATTCGGGGCAAAGACAACTTCCCAGTAGTGCACATCGCCTACGAAGACGCCGCAGCCTATGCAAAGTGGGCCGGAAAACGACTGCCGACCGAGGCGGAATGGGAGTTTGCCGCACGTGGCGGGCAGACGGGCAAACCCTTTGTTTGGGGAGACAGGTTTCACCCAAATGGAAAATGGATGGCTAATACACACCAGGGGAGTTTCCCCAACACAGACACAGGGGAAGACGGGTTCATCGGCATCTCGCCTGTTGCGTATTACGCTCCGAATCCGTACGGCTTATACGACATGGCCGGAAACGTCTGGCAATGGACGAGCGATTGGTACCGTCCCGACTACTACCGCCAGCTTGCCTCGATTGGGGGAGTAGCACGTAACCCCCTGGGCCCCCCCACTCCCTTTGATCCGTCCGAGCCTGGCCAACTGAAAAAAGTTCATCGCGGCGGTTCGTATTTATGCACGGACCAGTATTGCTCCCGTTACATTGTGGGAACGCGCGGCAAAGGCGAAATCAGTACAGGCACGAACCACCTCGGCTTTCGCTGCGTGATGACTCGAGAGCAGTGGCAAACAGCTCACCGCAAGCCTGCTGTCATAGACGCAGCACTTTCTGGTGTCTCTTCCAAGAATGGACACAGCGAGCCCCAGAACCTGCGTGCAAAAAGACCGAGTGAAAAACAGGACCACGGACGTTGACACTTGACGTGTCCGCCCCTCGAAGTGGCCGTGACAACGGAGGTTGGCAATCAGCACGTTTCAAGAGGAGGTAAATATGTATCGAATTCGGTACACGATTGTATTGCTCTTACTCTGCACGCTAGCCGTCTGTTCATTTGCCCAGGACAAGCCTGGGACCAAATCGAAATCGGCAGAAACCAGGGACGTGGATCCTTTGGCGCTGGATGTGCTGAAGGCAGCGACGCAGCCCATTGAGCAGGCTCAGGCCTTCTCGTTCAAAGCGTTGGTTAGCGAGGAACAACTCGCGACAAATGGACAAATCGTGACGTTCTTCCACACGACCGAAATCACGGTGCAGCGTCCGGACAAGGTGCATTTGATCTTCAAGGGACGTGGCGAGCGGGTCGATTTTTACCGCACTAACGGCTCAATCACGATGTACGCCCCAGACGCGAAGCTTTACACGACAACACCCGCAAAAGCTACGATCGATGACAATCTCGCCGACATCACCGCGAAGGGCATCGATATGCCAGTCGGTCCGTTCCTTAGTAGCCACCTGTACGAATTAGCGTCAAAGAGCCTGATTACAGGATATGTCATCGGGCGGGTGAAACTTTACGACCAAGATGTGCATCAGTTGGCCTTTACAGCACCCGATGTCGACTGGCAGCTGTGGGTCATAGGCGGCGAATCGCCACGGATCGTGCGGGCTGAATCCGTGAACAAAAAACTGGAAGGCAAGCCTAGGACAATTGTGCAGTTTCTGGATTGGAACTTTAGTCCGACCATCTCGGCGGATGAATTTACTTTTACGAAGCCCGCGGACGCACACCGGATCGACATGTTGACCCCGAAAGGAGGTAAGTGAAATGAAACAGTTCATGGCTTTAGCCCTCTGTACCTTCTTAATTCATTCGAGCGCCTCGGCGCAAGTTGGACGGCACGGCGGTGGACAGCGAGTGAATGTGCAAAACCGTTCGACGAATGTAAACCGCAATTTCAGCAACAATACGAATATCAACCGCAATGTGAATGTAAATCAAAACGTTAACGTGAACCGAAATGTGAACGTGGATGTGCATGGCGGCTGTTACAACTGCGGCTACCACAACGACAATAACTGGAACTGGGGCTCCTTCGCGGCGGGCGCAGCTGTGGGAGCGGTCACCACGGCTGCCGTTGCTTCGGCCGCGCACTCTTCTTCCAATACCACTGTAGTTGTCCAAGCTCCGGCCGTAGGCGCGGTGATTCCTGCGCTTCCGGGGGGATGCGCGACGATCGCTTCCGGGGGAGCCATGATCTACCAGTGTAGCAACGTCTATTACCGTCCCTACTATCAGGGCACGCAGCTCGTCTATCAGGTTGTTACTTACCCGTAATCGGGTCTACACGTACCGGATTCTTTACTAACAACCGTGATCGACACATCGCAGGCATAATGCGAGTTTCAAAAACTCGAGATCACGCGGGGAATTTGTCAATGCGGAGTCTGAGTCTATTCTGTTTGATCCTCGCATTTCTTTTAGTCCCTCTCCGTAGTCAGGCACAATACAAAGGCGACCACATTCCCGGCTTCATTGGCCTGGAGAGCGGATCACAAGCACCGCCCGGTTTGTATGTGGGGAATCTGGTCTATGTTTACCCTACCGATACAATCAAAGATGACAACGGCCGCAACGTTACCCTGCCCGGGAGTTTGACCTCTACCGCAGACATCATCCTTGTAAATCTAGTGACGAACTACAAGTTGTTTGGAGCGAAAGTTGGCGGGAGTGTTGGGTTTCCATTCATCAAAAACCGGATACAGTTTACTTCGTTTGATGTGCACACAGGTTTCGCCTATACGGACACGTTTGCCGGCGCAACCCTTGGTTGGAACCTAAAGCGTGCCGACATTACCGCGGGCTATAACCTCTACATGCCTACCGGGAAATTCGAACCAAACGCAACCGACAACACTGGCCTCGGCATTTGGGGCAACGAATTCACGCTTGGCAGCACGGTTTATCTGGATCAGAAGAGAGTGTGGAATGCCGCGGCAAACTTTGCATTGGAGTTTAACTCGGATAAGAGGGATACCAACATCCACGTCGGCGACTTGGGAACGATCGAAGGAGGTCTTGGCAGGACCTTCTACAAGAAAGTCAGCGGCCCCATCCCGATGGTCATGAACCTAGGTGTGGCGGGATACGCGCAATTCAAAGTCACAGGCGACAGCGGCTCTGACATCCCTCCAGCCTTGCGAGGTCTCAAGGACCGAGTGTTCGCCCTCGGGCCGGAGTTCAACATGTTCATTCCCGGCCCGCGGCTATCGTTGCTGGCACGATATGAGCCCGAATTTGGTGCTCGCAATCGCCCCCAAGGTCAGGCGATTGTGTTCAGCATTGTGTGGGTGGCGAAATCACTGGTGAGGCATACACCCTGAGTTGGCGAAATGTCCGCAAGGTACTTCGTAGGCGATGAGAGGAGCCCTTCCATAATCCCCGCGCTCGCGACGAGAGGAAGGCAGTTCACGAAGAGGTCAAATATGAAGAGGAAATTGATGTTAATCGCGCTAGTCGCCGTTGCATTCGTCGGGTCAACAGCCACTTCACTCGGACAAGGCGAGAAGAAGCCAAACATATTAGTCATCTTCGGTGACGATATCGGTGTCACCAACGTCAGCGCCTATTCGATGGGATTAGTGGGTTATCGCACACCCAACATCGACCGCATTGCCAGGGAGGGCATGATGTTCACTGACTACTATGCCGAACAGAGCTGTACCGCCGGTCGCTCTGCGTTCATTACCGGCATCGCAACCTTGCGCACTGGACTGTCCAAGGTTGGGGCTCCGGGCGCTACGCTGGGGCTGCAGGCAAAAGATCCGACCATCGCCGAGCTACTGAAGCCGCTTGGGTATGCAACCGGTCAATTCGGCAAGAACCACCTCGGCGATCGCAACGAGTTTCTGCCGACAGCGCACGGCTTCGATGAGTTTTTCGGCAACCTCTACCACCTCAATGCGGAAGAAGAGCCCGAAGGGTTCTACTACCCACGAGACGCACGATTCAAAGAGATGATGGGTCCGCGCGGTGTGCTGCACACTTGGGCAACCGACAAAGACGATCCGACCGAGCAGCCGCGATTCGGCCGCATCGGCAGGCAGAGAATCGAGGACACGGGACCGCTCACCAAGAAGCGAATGGAGACCATTGACGACGAAACGTCCGGCGCGGCTATGGATTTCATGGAGCGTCAAGTGAAGGCTGGCAGGCCATTCTTCTGCTGGATGAATTCCACCCGGATGCACTTTCGTACCCACGTCCGCGCAGAGCATCGCGACAAGCCGGGGCTGACCGCGCGCACTGAATATGCTGACGGGATGATCGAGCACGACGTTATGGTGGGAGCCCTGCTCAAGAAACTCGATGATCTGGGCATCGCCAACGACACGGTCGTGATCTACACCTCCGATAACGGCCCGCATGGTAACAGTTGGCCTGACGCCGCCATCACACCGTTTCGAAGCGAGAAGGACACGAACTGGGAGGGTGCATTTCGCGTGCCCGCCATGATTCGCTGGCCGGGACGCATCAAGGCAGGGCAGGTTTCTAATGAGATCTTCAGCGCATTGGACTGGAGCCCTACGCTACTGGCGGCCGCTGGCGTCCCGGATATGAAAGAGAAGCTGCTAAAGGGCTATCAGGCTGGCAACAAGACTTTCAAAGTTCACCAGGATGGATACAACCAACTGCCGTACCTCACGGGCGAGTTGGCACAGGGTCCGCGGCGCGAGTTCTTCTACTTCGATGACGATGGCGACTTGGTGGCGTTGCGTTACGAAAACTGGAAAGTCGTGTTCATGGAGCAGAGATCGCCTGGAACGCTGCGAGTATGGATGGAGCCGTTCACTGTGCTGCGTTTGCCGAAGTTGTTCGATCTGCGCGCCGATCCATACGAACGGGCGGATATCACGTCGAATACTTACTACGACTGGATGCTTAGTAATCCATCCATGATTTCGGCGGGCGTGGCCATTGTTGCCAAGTACTTGGAGACTTACAAGGATTTTCCGCCGAGCCAGCGGCCCGCCTCGTTCACCATCGACCAGGCCATGGAGAAGCTGAAACAGGGATTCGCACAATGAGCGGCCCAAGTGGAGAGTGACAATGGAACTGATCGGCACGAAGAGTGGAAGCTTTGTCAGAAGCTCTCCATGGTGTCTCACAAAGGGAATGCAGACGTGTCGAGAACGCGGGATAGAAGAGCCGTGAAGAAAATACGAATCAGCGGGACAGTTCTCATTGCCACTCTGCTGACATGCACCGGCGGACTTCACGGAGAGCGGGTCACCTGTCGATTACACGTACAAGCCGCCGTTCCCATTTACGGGCCAGCTCCACAAAGTCACCGTCGAGCTCAAATGAACCATGCATCTTCGTTGGCGAAGCCACGAATTGAAGCGACCGTAAGACATCAAGGAAGGGGAAGACACCATGAATGCGAAGAGGCTTTGCATCGCAGGTGCGGCGGCGTTTCTGGCCATCTCTCTGGCAGCCGCGCAAGAAATATTGCCTAAGCCCGAGGAGGCGTTTAAGGACGCAAAGATCGGACGCACATACAAAGATTCAAAGCCAGGGACGCTGGCGCTCACCAAAGCTCCTACGGGCGCCCCGAACGTCCTGATCATCCTGATCGACGACTCGGGGTTCGGACAGTGGGGCACGTTTGGGGGACAGGTCCCCACGCCAAATCTTGACCGCCTGGCGAAGATGGGCCTGCGCTACACGCGCTTCCACACTACGGCCCTTTGCTCTCCGACCCGAGCGGCACTCCTTACCGGTCGCAACCACCATTCCGCGGGCACCGGGGTCATTACCGAGATAGGCGATGCCTACCCGGGCTACAGCGGACAGATTCCCAAGAGCGCAGGTATGTTCGCGGAAGTGTTACGTCAAGGCGGATACAACACCGCATTTATCGGCAAGAACCACAACATCGCCGACTGGGAAACGAGTATCTCCGGTCCGTACGACCGGTGGCCAAACCTGCAGGGCTTCGATTATTTTTACGGTTTCATCGGCGGTGAAATGGACCAGTGGCAGCCGGATCTTTACCGCGGAACGACACCCGTAGCGATGGAGATCCCCAAGGGCAAAGAGGGTCACTACACGCTGAACGATTCGCTGGCCGACGATACCATTCGGTACATCCGCTTGCAGAAGTCCACCACACCCGACCGTCCATTCTTCATTTATTACGCTCCGGGCGCGACGCATGCTCCGCATCATGTGCCGAAAGAGTGGATTGACAAGTTCAAGGGCCAGTTCAATCAGGGTTGGGACAAGTACCGCGAGGAGACCTATGAGAGACAACTTAGGCTGGGGGTCATTCCGCCCGACACGAAGCTCACACCGCGGCCCGCGGAAATTCCCGCCTGGAATTCTCTGTCGGCGGATGAACAGCGCGTGGCTGAGCGGCTGATGGAGATCTTCGCGGCTTATACCGCGCAGACGGATTATGAAGTGGGACGCGTGCTCGATGCGCTAGAGGAGATCGGCCAGCTTCACAACACGCTCATCTTTTGGGAGATTGGTGACAATGGCGCCTCGATGGAAGGCACCCTCAGCGGATGCTTCAACGAACTCGCCACTCTGCAGGGTGTCTCGGAAGACGCTTCGTTCATGGTCCAGCACATCGATGAGTTAGGCAGCGCCAAGGCTTCCAATCACATTCCCGTCGGATGGGCATGGGCTGTGAACACTCCTTTCCAGTGGGGCAAGCAGGTGGCTTCGCACCTTGGCGGCACGCGTAATCCTCTTGTCGTAGCCTGGCCGGATCGGATTAAGGACGCGGGCGGAATCCGCACGCAGTTCCATCATGTCATCGACCTCGCTCCCACGATCCTGGAGGCAGCGCACCTTCCGCAGCCAGTGGAGATAAATGGCGTAAAGCAGAAGCCCGTCGAAGGCGTGAGCATGATGTACAGCTTCGATGACCCCAAAGCCACAAGCCCGCGCCATATCCAGTACTTCGAGATGTTCGGAAACCGGGCACTATATAAGGATGGCTGGATCGCCACCGCTCGCCACGGGCGGCTGCCTTGGCAAACCATGGGTGGTTCTACCGGGGATTTCGACCAGGACAAGTGGGAACTTTACAACCTGGCGGACGACTTCAGCGAAGCGAACGATCTCTCAGCCAAGTATCCGCAGAAGTTGAAAGAGCTGCAGAATGACTTCTGGGTCGAGGCAAAGAAATACGACGTTCTCCCACTGGATGACCGTTTCGCCGAGCGCGGAGACCCGCGCCTTCGGCCCAGCTTGATCGCCGGACGGACCGACTTCACCTATTACCCTGGAGCGACCAGGATCCCGGAGCCGTCCGCCGCGGATACGAAAAACAAGTCACACACCATTATCGCCAGTATTGACGTGCCACAGGGCGGCGCGGATGGAGTGCTTGTAGCTGAAGGCGGAGCCGCCGGCGGGTACACGCTGTACATCAAGGACGGAAAGCCGGCCTATGAGTACAACTATTTCGCCCATGAGCGGTACAAGGTCACCAGCTCAGAGACGCTCTCGCCGGGCCCCGCTGTCATTCGCCTTGACTTCAAGTACGACGGCGGCGGTATCGGAAAAGGGGGAATCGCCGCTCTCTTCATCAATGACAAAAAGGTCGGCGAAGGCCGGATCGAGAAAACATGTCTTTCAAGATTCGGCGCCGAGAGCTTCGATGTAGGCATGGACAACGGATCTCCAGTGAGTGAGGCGTATGAATCGCCATTTGCATACGCAGGCACCATCAAGAAGGTGACCATCAACATCCAGCCTTCAGCTCTCAGCGCAAGCGATCAGCAGGCAGTGCGTGACGCGGCAGGCGCGGCGATGATGACCATCGAATGATCCGATTAAGGCAAGGTCAATGAAGACCAAACACTCTAACACGATGTTCGCTGTCGCCATCGCGCTGACGTGTGCGCGCCCCGCCTCCGCCCAGACGATGGTGCCTGCAGCAAGAACAGCGTCGCCCCCAAAACCAAAACAGGTTTCGGCGGAACTCACAATACGGCAAAGATGAACCTGCCACCGAAACCGGAGTGGAAGGGGTGCAACACAAGCTGGAGTCGGTAAAACAGCAGTAAGTAGTCCTGGAATTGAGATTCTCATGATGAGCCGCAAATTTAGAACTTTAGCTGCGTGGATCGTTGCGACATCCGCACTGGCCCACGCGCAGCTCGACGAAAACAGTGTGCATCGTCGCGCAGTTGAAGCTGTGATTTGGGGCATGCCTGTTGTCAATTACGACCTCATGTACCAGGCAGCGGTGCAGGCCAACGGTGGTTTCAACCGGATTATCTACTGGTCGCGCCTTCCGGACTGGAAGATCCAGACCTTGACCCCGAACCCCGATTCAATCTACCTGACGCCCTTCATCAACACAAAGAACGTGGGGCCAATGGTGGTTGAGATTCCACCCGTCGACCAGGGCTCGATCACCGGCACCATCATGGATGTCTGGCAATGCGCACTAGAAGACGTTGGGCCGGCCGGCGTAGACAAAGGCCGGGGCGGGAAGTACCTCATCCTGCCCCCAGGTTACAAAGCCAAGCTGCCTGCGGGATACATTCCCATGCCGTATCGACTCACGGTGCCGGCGAAAGCGCCAGTCAAACAGTACTGGTCAGCGCCCGTCTACGATCGCGCCACCCACGCACCGATCCGCCATGCCCGATGGCCGAGCCGCTCGTCCCATACGCCGGGACTGCAAACGAACAACGATGGATCCGTCGATGTTCACTTCGGGCCGGCCGCGCCATCCGGGAAAGAGTCGAACTGGGTTCCCACGAGCAGCGAAGGAGTTTTCGAGGTTCTCTTCCGCTTTTACGGCCCCGAGAAGCCGCTGTTCGATAAGACCTGGAAGCTGCCGGACATCGAAAGGGTGAGCGAAGCAACTTCCTCAAGCCGGCAATGATGTGGTCTGCAAGGGAGATTACGCATGAAACACGCTGTTCTTATCGCCGAGGTAATCCTCATTGCTCTCATGGAGCTTCACTGTACGCACACCAACGCGCCAGCTCCGACAACGGACCATCACGGATGGATCGGCACCGAGACGGTGAAGACTCGTTTCGGCGACTTCGAATTCCAGAACGGCTATCCGAGTGCCGAAGCGACCGACAAGCTCTATGAGTTACGCACATTCAATCGTGCGGTCGAATCGTATTTGCACTTCGTGACCATCATGTCGATGTTTTATATGCAAAAGGGCCTCAACGATTTCGGGCTCGATGCCCCGAACAAGTTCCTGATCTTCGAGACGCTGCTGGATGCACAAAGCCTGTACCTCACTGCGAATACGGAAAGTGTTTACGGGATGCAGTTTCTTGACCTGAAGCGTGACGGCCCGACAATCGTCGAAGCGCCGCCCGGTCTGCTTGGCGGATTTAGCGACATGTGGCAGGAGAGCTTGATCGGCCTCGGACCGACGGGCGCCGACAAAGGTAAGGGTGGCAAATTTTTGCTGTTGCCACCGGATTACGAAGGCGAGGCACCTGCAGGTTACTTCACCGCTAAGTCTCCGACATACGGCGTCTGGTTTGGAGTGCGGGCTTTCCTCGTGAACGGAAAATCCGACCAGGCCGTGGCGCTGATGAAAACCGTGAGAATCTACCCGCTCGCCGGGGCTGGTAATCCTCCGGCAATGACCTTCCTGGACGGCTCAGGCAAAGCCATCGATACGATCTTTCCCGACACGTACGAGTATTTTGAAAGCCTGGCGGCGCTCATCGAAAAAGAACCGGTCGGTGTAATCCAGCCCTCGGATCGTTTCCTTCTTGCATCGATCGGGATCGAGAAGGGCAAGTCATTCACGCCCGATACCAGGACAAAACAATTGCTCACGGAAGCAGCCCGTACCGGCGCTGCTATGGCGCGAGCGAACACGTTCGCCTCGCGCGATCCAATGGCGCGAGTTTTTCCCGACCGGCGGTGGGAATGGGCATTTGTGGGGGGCAGCGCAACCTGGGATGCACAAGGTTACGTCAACGTCGATAATCGCGCTGCATGGAACTACGCCGCCACCGGTAACTCACCGGCGATGGTGCAAAGAACCGTGGGTGCGGGGTCGCAGTATCTGATGGCAACGCGTGATGCCAGCGGAGCGTTCCTCGATGGCAGCAGAAACTATCGGTTGCATTTGCCGCCAAATGTCCCAGTCAAGCTCTTCTGGTCGGTGGTCGTCTATGACGCCCTCAGCCGCTCAGAACTGCAGAACGGAGAGGAATTTCCGAGCGTCAGCCAATACACCGGCCCTGTCACCAACGCCGACGGCTCGGTGGACATCTACTTCGGCCCGCAAGCCCCAAAAGGAAAAGAAAAGTACTGGATCAAGACCGTCTTGGGCAGAGGTTGGTTCCTTTATTTGCGCTTCTACAGCCCAACGGACGCGTTCTTCAACCAGACATGGAAGCCGAATGACATCGTTGAGATGAACTGATGTGCTGGCCGCTTGGAGAGCAAAGGGCAACGGCCTGAGCAATCGGGCTGCTCGGGAATAGCAGAAAGATAGTGCGTAACAAAGGACCAGTGATGATTACAGTCTGCCGCACGACTACATCCACTTGCCGATGGCCGCCCAGAGCCATGTTTGTATCTGTTTGCTGTGTGGCACTGATCGGGTCTTTCTTATGGGCGCAGGTTTCCCAGGCGCAGCCCATCAGGCCAAACATTCTAGTCATCTTTGGAGACGACCGTCGGCCTGACGGACATACAGCGCATACAGCATGGGCGTCATGGGCTTCAAGACGCCAAACATCGACCGGATCGCAAAGGAAGGGATGATTTTCACCGACTACGATGCGGAGAATAGCTGCACGGCTGGCCGCTCGACGTTCATTACAGGTCAGACAGCGTGGCGTACTGGACTGTCGCGAAGCTCTCAAGAAGGTTTGGTATTCCACTGTGCAACTTGAAAAGTGGGATCTGGGCGACAAGCCGGAGAATTTTCCCACATCCCACAGCTTCGACGAAATGTACGACATGCTCCTCTCTTACGCTGGTGTCTATCGTCCGAGCAATTTCCAACGTGGGCTTTGCCTGAAGGGAGAACAAAACATATGAAGACTTTTCTCGGTCACCTCCGCGACATAGCCATCTCCGGCCTTTTCGCCATGTTGCCACTATATGTGCTGTTCATCGTCATCGCCAAGGCCTGGAAGTCCCTCAGTTCTGTAGGGGCTGGAATTGCTGGAATGTTTGGACTGAAATCGATACTGGGTGTCGGCGGCAGCACTGTTCTTTCAGGTCTTCTGGTGATAGCGCTTTGGATCGTAATTGGATTGCTGGTGCGTTTTTCCTTTATGGCTGCTTTGAGTCGAGCTTCGGAGAGAGCGATATCGAAATACATCCCCGGCTACGACACTTACAAGGCGATTGCGGAAGAAAAACTACAGCACAAGGTGAGAGCTCTTGACTACACGAGTGCTTTGATCCGATGGCAGGAGTACTGGCGACCTGCATACATCGTCGAGCAGGACGAGGACGGAACCTGCGTGTTGTTTCTTCCCGACGTACCGGAGACCAATAAGGGACACGTCTTGCTCGCCAAAAACGACCACGTAAGAGTCGTGTCGTCCATTACCGCCAATCAACTCGATGCGTCACTGAAGAAGATGGGACGGGGACTGTGCAGCGAATATAAAATCTCTTCATGAAGGTGTATATGGCGCAGCGAAATGCGGCAGCGTCACGAACTTCTTCTGTGGGCGGCGCGGTAGACGGTGAAGTCTCGCTGGTTCCCGGAGGCCCATTTCTATCGTTGATGTGTAAGTGTCAGAGCAAACACAGGGTTGACAGATTGAATCAGCCTGCCCGACTTCGTCGACGCTTGACGAGTGAATTCTCAGGCGGTCCGTCTTTGATCTTTCATCCGGGGCGAAGAGAACGAAGCTTGACCATTAGACACTCCGCTTCGAATCGGCCACCTGCTGCAGTTTTTTCTCCATTTGAGACTGGCACACTTGGCATGCTTCGGTCTTCAGCTAGGGGCTCTTGCTGAACCTGCGCGAAGAGGAACTTGAAGGGGAAATGACGTACGCTGAGCTAAGACGCTCTCAGACGGTCACTCACGAACTTTCTGCCTTCGAGAACGGCGTGTACCGCAGCCGGAAGCTCCTTAGCATCGGACTTCAACAAATATCCGGCTCCAAGGCGGAGCGCGCTTTGAACGATTTCGGGATCTGGCTCCTGACTCAGGAATAAGATCTTTGAGTGGGGGGATATTTTGCGGATTCTGCGACCGGCTTCCATCCCATTCAGTTTGGGAAGTGACAGGTCCAACAGAATCAGGTCCGGTTGGAGTTCTTGCGCTCTCTGGACAGCTTGCAGTCCGTCTGAAGCCTCACCGATGACCACACATTGAGTTTCATTCTCCAGAAGAGAGCGCAGCAATGCCCGGAGATCCTCGTGGTCCTCAACGATGAGTGTCCGCAACGCAGCCATTCAGGCAACTATCCCTCTTGCGCCCAGGGAAAAGCAAGCCAAGACCTCAGCCTCCGAAGCCTCACCTTCCGGTCTTTGGGCATGGAATCTTAGCCAGTATGTCGATCGGTAAGTGGTCGCAGCAGAACTTCGGCCCCGGAAGGGACCGACTGTCGTGACAGAGACACCTTCGCGCTTAAGTGGCTCATTGCGTGACGAGGACGGCTAATCAGGGCTGTTTGAGGCGACTGCTAATAAATTGCGCTCCCGCGAGAACGGTTGAAATGGCAGATGTTAGCTCGTTCGTGTCGGACTTTACAAGGTAGCCGTGCGCACCCATTTGCAGTGCCCCGTGTGCGATCTCAGGAGAGGAGTTTTGACTAACGAACAGTATCTTCGAATTTGGAGAGAGCTGACGAATTCGTCGTGCGGCCTGAATACCGTTAAGGGTGGGAAGCCCGAGATCAAGGAGGATGAGATCTGGCTGGAGTTTTTCAGCTTGATAGACGGCTTGCAGTCCGTCGGATGCCTCGCCGACAATCTCGCAGGTCGCGTTCAAGTTTCTGCCCGACGACCTGGCGTCCGATTCCGTCGCGCTGGCCCGCTTCCAGCGCGAGGCCGAAGCAGCTTCGGCACTGAACCATCCAAACATTTGTACTATTTACGACATCGGCGAGGCCGAGGGCCGGGCCTTCATAGCTATGGAATTCTTGATGTATAGGAAATACAAAAACCGATTTCATCTGGTTCGGACGACTTGCCACACGGCCACAAGAGAGCAGCCTAAAGGGAAAAGATCCGGGAAACCGAAACAGTGAAGGGACGGAATTCACACATTCCAATGTCTCATGCACTCATTCCGGAGATTGTGCGTGAAGATATCCTGCAGCGTGATTTCAGGTCCCTCTAAGGAATCAGGCTGCTTCGACCGGCGCTCGCCGGCCAGCCCATTGCATGAGCTGACCTTGACTATCTAGCAGGGGGTCTGTACCAAAGGTTTTGATTCGTAGCCACCTCCACGGGAGTCGGGGAGGATGCGGTCGTCGCTGCTGATTCAACAGAACGAATACAGCGGCCCACACTAGCGCTTTGCAACGCGGTGAAAGCAGCCCAAAATATCGCATTGCGTGCCTATTAGGATTGGGGACATGTTGCGCGAGGATGTCGACAAATTCTTCGTTTGTATACTGCATAAGAACACGCTGTTTATTTTGTGTATCCTTTGCCAGGTACTCGACGCGATCAATTCCGATCCGCGCAAGACGATGTTGGGCGACTGGTGGTCGTCGTATGTATCGTCCGTCGTGCTTTAGCCGATACGCCTTTGAACCCATCCTGCTGATAAAGACATTCCAATCACGTCCATGTTGGGTCTCCAGCATGGTTTGAAATTCCCCACTTGAGAGGCTGGACTTGAGGGCGCCCTTTCTGTATGCCTGTGACAAAAAGACGCCGATCGCATAGCGCCAGGCGAGCATTAGCTCCCGTCGGTCATATTCAAGACGATGAATCCAACGCCCCGTGGATTCCCGCAGACCACCGGCTGAGACCATGACGTGGAGGTGAGGTACGAAGTTGAGAAGGCCGCCGAAGGTCTGCTGTACAACAATCACAATCAAGCGCACGCCATAGCGAGCCTTTGCCCACTGTTGCACAGCCTCTGCTCCCATCGCCGGAATGCCGTGCAAGATGTGGCGGTTTTGTTGGAGGATTGTGCGGAATTCCATCGGCATTGTGAGTGTGATTCCAACGTAAGGTATGTCAGGGAGGACGGCCTCCAGGTCCGCCTGCCATGCTTCTGTCGCGCGTTGGCCGCAGCTCGTGCAGAATCTCGACTTGCAAGTGTGGAACACCAGCTTGGATTCAATTTCTGATGCATAGACTTCTGCACCGAGGGCAATAGTCCCACACTTGATGATTTTGCAGAAGGTTTCGCGGACATGCGCTGGAGTACCTTCGTGGTCCCAGTACTCTCGGGTATCAAACAGTAATTGTTTAATTGGACGCTCACCACTCATCCGACGAGTGCCCCCTGCCGTGGTGTCAGCGAATGAATCAGTTCTTTAGTTGCAAGCATTGTCCTGCCTGGGGCATCCACTATCTCGACCTCGACGGAGCCAATGTCGTTCAAAAGTACGACGAGATCCGACAGTTTGATTACTTGACGATCTCGCGTAGATGGCGAGACTCGCGCTAAATGGGCCGCAACGAGGTTGCGTGCCTTCCTTTTTATGCCCCGTTCGATCCGCATGAGCCTCAGATATTCCTGCTGTTGTGCTTCTGGCTCTAAACACCACTTGTCGGCGAGGTTGATCGATACCTCTTCTTTTCGTGCAGCCTGCAGCAAGGACGAACCCGCATGCGTCAAAATATTCTTCACTTTCCGGACATTTCCGGAAGAAACCTCAGCAAGCCGAGCGACCTCTCGCCTTGTATTAACTCGCTGAGCTGTTGTCAGTTTTGACAAACCCTTGCCTTGGCCTCCGGCTTGCTGGTTCATCAGCGCTTTCTCTTGAAAGTGCGGTTCCAAATCAAGTGCCAGTTCTATCCGAACGAAGTCGGTCAAGCCACGAGATGCACAATGGGTTCGAATCAGTTCTTCGAGAGCGTCTTCCGAGCTGAGCTCGTATTCGAAACAGTCCAGCATTCGTCGGCCTGTGCGTTTCGCCAGTTCCCATCGTGCGTAGCCATCGATAACAAAGCGGTCGCGTGTGATTGCGATCGGATCGCAAAACGCTCGATCGCCACGGTCGGCTAAAGCGGACAACCTGCATGCGTCCACTGAGAGTCTGTGCCGAGCATAGCTTGGGTGCGGTCGGAGGTCACCAATAGGGCAGGAAATTAGATGAGGTCTCCGGCTCAGCGGCGCCCACTGATCTAACGCTGTTGGGCGAGGTGCATATTGAGGTGCATACGGAGATGCCGAGCACCCTGATTCTGCCCGACTGAGAGCATCTGAGGTGATCGTATCTGATTGATTCCGCGCAATAGGTAGGGGACGGGGTGAATTTGCTAAACCGTTGTACGGGCTAACACCTGTACCGAGGGTTCGAATCCCTCCCTCTCCGCCAGATTTTCAAGATAAACCGGTTAGCGGTCGTGTCAGTCCTTGTCCCCAAATCGTGCCGCTCTATTTGGAGAACAAAGCGGAGAACAATTCGCCGGTTTCTGAAGGAGAATTCTGTTTTCCTTGGTGAGAATCGAGTTTGGAGATCGAAAATCGGGAAACCCGTACGAGGGACTCACTCGCCGCCGCATGAAGATGCTGGAGCCCGCCGACGCACAGACGGCCATGAAGTTCCAAGATCCGGACTTGGAGCATATACGGAATGCCGTCGGATTGCAGCGATAAGCGAAGCGCAGATTAGCAGTGCTCCTTTTTGGCGTTCCTCGACAACTCAATCCAGTCGTCGACATTGAGAGCACATTCCAGTATATTCGTCTTTTATTCGCCCAACAAAAGCTCAACCTTATTACTAAGGTAGCGGGTGACGGCAATCTCCAGATTACAATGCATTGCTTCACGGCTCAGGATCTGACCCAGCGGTGATCGTTGTACAACCGCCAACACTCTGGGACTCATGCCAATCAGCCACAGTTGAATGCGATGCTGACTTTGATTCTTTACAATTTCTGCGAACATTTTCAAAGCGGTGTACTCCATGTCGAGAACTCCACTCGCGTCCACCGCGACGACTTTCGGTCGCGTTTCTCTGATCAGCGGCTCAATCTTGTGTGCAATCTGTGCCGCATTAGCAAAAAAAATTGGACCCTCCGGCCTCAGCAGCAAAAGGCCGGGGAAACTCTCGTCATCGGGGTGTTCCGGCGATTGGGGGCGGAATACGTTGGTTCCGGGCTTGCGCCGCAGAACATAGACTGGAGGATCGGCTACCTGGTGTGCCAATGTGACGAGAGAAACTATGATGGCGACAACGATTCCCTTCAGGGTGCCGACGAACACGACGCCTGCGAACGCCACGATCGCCCATGAAAATTCGGTTCTGCGAATTCTTAGAATGTCATGAAACTCGATCGGCTTGATGAGTCCAACGGAATAGACAATCACCATGGCTGCCAAGACACATTGCGGCATTTTCGCAAGCAGTGAAGCAAGCAACAGGGTAGTCACGAGGGCCATCGCGGCGGTCACCGTCTCCGCTAATTGGGTGCGAGCTCCCGCGTGGACGTTAACTGCCGTTTGCGTTGTGCCGCCGCCCGCCGGCATTGCACCCACGAGCGCGCCTCCAATATTGGCGAGTCCTGTCGCAAGCAGCTCTCTGTTTGCCCGCGGAGCAGACTCGTCATTTCGCGCGAAAGCTCTGCCTGCCGCAAGCGTCTCCGTGAAACTCATCAAAGCAATTCCCAGCGCTCCAGGCCATAGGATGGTTATCAAGGAGAGGTCTGGCCTCACCAGTGAAGGCAGTCCCTGCGGTATATGGCCCACCAGTTCGACGCCCCGCCCCTGCAGATTCAGCAAGTATGCGCTCGCGATTGCAGCAGTTGCAGCCATCAGCGGCGCTGGCACCTTCGGCATGAAATGCTCCATGCTCAGCAGAAACACGATTGTCATAACGCCGATGGCCAGCGTAGCTAACGACGTTCTTGGGATGTTGTGAACCGTTGAGAGAACATTATGAACAAATGTCCCTCTCGAGAAATGAATGCCAAGAATTTTAGGGATCTGGTCCACTACAATGACCAGCCCGATGCCAGCCCTGAAGCCAACAAGTACCGGCTCGGAGATAAAGTTCGCCACGAATCCCAGGCGCAGGAGGCAGGCCAACACCAGAGCGGCGCCAACGAGAAGCGCTAATGTCGCTGAGGCTCTCAGCAAGGCTGCGGGGTCGCCGGTGGGCACCACCTGGCCTAACTGAGCAGCGGTCAGGATCGCCAATGTGGTGGTGGTGCTGACGCTGAGTCTTCGCGAGGTGCCGAGCACCGCATATATCACCATCGGCACTAAGGCGGTATAGAGGCCTACCTGCACCGGCAACCCGGCGATCATCGCATACGCCATTGCCTTGGGAATGATTACGGCGCCGGTGGTCAGACCGGCGACGACATCCGCTTGCAGCCCATCTGGACCGTCCGAGACAACCCACTCCGGTAAGCGACGGAACCACCGATGCTCTGACATGCTAGCTACCAGAGCTGCGGGACCGTTCGATGCATCTGCTTCGGCTCTACATACCCTTTGCGCTTTTGCCTTGGCGGAAGCTTGGGAGGCGTATAAGGAATCTCCTCATACGGAATGCTGCTGAGTAGGTGCGCGATACAATTCAGGCGCGCACGTTTTTTGTCGTCTGATGGAATAATGTACCAGGGCGACGCTGCGGTATCAGTGGCTGCAAGCATTGCATCGCGGGCGCGTGAGTAGTCGTACCAACGGCGGTGCGATTCCAAGTCCATAGGGCTAAGCTTCCAACGCTTGGTGGGATCTTCAATACGGGCGAGGAAGCGCTTATGCTGTTCTTTTTTCGATACTTCGAGCCAGTACTTCAGCAGGATGATGCCCTGACTGACCAGAAATCCCTCGAACGTTGGACAGTCCCTGAGAAATTGCCTGTGCTCTTCCTTCGTACAAAAGCCCATCGCGTACTCAACCCCGGCGCGGTTATACCAGCTCCGGTCGAAGATGACGACCTCACCTCCGGCGGGGAGCTGTTCAATGTAGCGCTGAGCATGCAGCTGTGTTTTCTGCCTTTCGGTCGGCGCCGGGAGGGCGGCCACTCGAAAGATCCGCGGGCTAACACGCTCCATGATGCGCTTGATGACTCCGCCTTTGCCGGCAGCGTCCCTTCCTTCGAAAAGAATGACAATTCGGGCGTTCTTCGCCTTGACCCACTCCTGAAGCTTCACCAGCTCAACTTGTAGCTTGAAAATTTCGGCCTCGTACTCTTTCTTGCCGATCTTCGATTGGCCGTTGAAGCCGGAGCGTTGACCGTCGCTGCCCAGCATTGATTTTGATTTCTTACCGTTCTTGGATTTTTTGCTCATCGTTCTTTCCGGTTTCTCGACGTCGGCGTGCCTGTCCTATTTGCTTCGTCCCGGAGGGAAGTCCTTCAGCAGTTTTTGCGCTCCCTTATTAAGTCTTTCCTGGTTTTTCTCCGGCTTCTTGCTGGGTTCAATCGCATGTTGCGCACCACCTATCCAAACCAGCTTCCTTGCAGCAGGGTCATACATACCAATGACGAAGGTCCCGACGTAATTGGTTGAGGTGCTCGCCGAAAACGAACCGAAGCTGTTGCCCCCCCACGGGCCGCCCCAGCCTCCCCAACCGCCCCAGCTGTCCCCGAACCCGTTGATCTGCTTCTCGCGATCGATCATGAGCTGATAACCAAGGAGCAAATCGGGTTTTCCGCCGTCCGCGACCTTGGTGAGTCCTTTAGCCGCCATTTGTGAATCGATGGCCTGCTTGACCTGGGCGTCCAGGATCTGGTCGGGATGGCCACCTATGGCGGGTACGCCTTGCACCTCGTCCACCCATGCGTAGCTGCGGTATGTTGAAAAATCAGTTCCCGGCATATAGTTGGTTCTTACATCCTGTGCGTGCATCACAGAGCACGCAACGAGCGCCAGGATCAGTCCTGCACCAAATCTTGCCGTCCAGTTGCGAGATTTCTGCCACATCTAATTCTTTCTCCTCTCATTTCCTTTCAGTCTTCATCGCCAGCTCCACCGGAGCGGACTACCAACCAAACTTCGTATTAACTTCGAACTCTCAATGACGAGCAGGAGAACTGCTCGGCGTCACTCCGTCTCCGGAATTGGACATGCCTTTATGCGCCAGATATCTGCCGCGTATTCGGCAATCGTACGGTCGCTTGAAAACTTTCCCGAGCCCGCCACATTCAAGATCGCCTTGCGCGCCCATTCGTCGGGATTGGCATAAAGTGCGCTGAGCCGCTCGTCTGCCTCAAGGTATGACTTCAGGTCCGCCAGGTGCATGTAATGGTCACCGTGCGTCAACAACATTTCGCGCAAAGGCTCGAAAACGCCCGGCTCATATGGGCTGAAATAATCCGAGAAGATCAAGTCCAGTGCCTGACGGGTCTCGGGCTCGTGTTCGTAATGCCAGTGCGGGTTGTACCATCCTCGACTACCGATCACCTGGTCCGCGGTCAGACCGAAAAGAAAGAAGTTTTCTTCCCCTGCCTCCGCAGCCATCTCAATCGTCGCGCCGTCGCGCGTGCCGATCGTCAATGCGCCATTCATCATGAACTTCATGTTGCTTGTGCCGCTGGCTTCATACCCTGCCGTCGAAATCTGATTGGAGACCTCACTGGCGGGGATGAGGTGCTCCGCCAGCGACACACAGTAGTCGGGCAGAAATACTACTTTTATCCGCCCACGTACCGCCGGGTCGTTGTCAATCATCGCAGCCAGATTATTTATGAATTTAATGATTACTTTGGCGAGCCGATATGCAGGCGCGGCTTTGCCGGCAAAAAGGAACGTCCGCGGATGCACGTTTAGCCCGGGGTCCTGCCGTAGCCGGTTGTAGAGCACAACGATACGCAGTGCGTTGAGGAACTGGCGTTTGTACTCGTGAATGCGTTTGATCTGGCAATCGAAGATCGAATCTGGATCGAGGGTTTGCCCTGTAGACCAATAGAGCCAATCGCAAAATTGGCGCTTGGCACTTAGTTTGGCGTTGCGGAAGTCCTCACGGAAGCCACTATCCTCGGTGAATGCTTTGAGCTTGCTTACTTCTCTCAAATCACGGATCCAGCCATCTCCTATAGCGTCCGTGATGAGCCTGGAAAGTCCCGGATTGCACAGTTGCAACCAGCGCCGGGGTGTGACTCCGTTCGTCTTGTTGTTAAAACGTTCGGGAAAGATTTCTGCCAGGTCCTTGAGTGTGGTTTCACGCAACAGGTTGGAGTGGATCGCTGCGACTCCGTTGGTGCTGTGGGACCCTACAACGGCCAAATTGGCCATCCGCACTTTCTTCGAGGTGCCATCTTCCACGAGGCTCACGCGCTGAATGCGTTCCTTGTCGCCCGGAAACCGTCCGCGGACATCGCCCAGAAAACGGCGATTGATTTCGTAGATGATCTCAAGCTGCCTGGGCAACATTTCTTCAAGCCACTCCACTGGCCATTTTTCGAGAGCTTCGGGCAGCAAGGTGTGATTTGTGTATGCAAGTGTGTTCTGGGTGATGTGCCAGGCCTCCTCCCAATCGAGGTGCACCTGGTCGACGAGGATTCGCATCAGTTCCGGCACGGCCAGTGCCGGATGTGTATCGTTCATCTGAATCGCGACTTTGTCCGGAAACAGACGCCAATCCAGGTTGCTACGCTGGAATCGCCGAACTGCATCGGCCAACGAGCACGCTACGAGAAAGTACTCCTGCATGAGCCGCAGGCCCTGGCCCATTACCCGTGAATCGTCGGGATAAAGCACGCGTGTCAGGGTTTCAGCGGCCAGGCTCTGGGTAAATGCCTCAACAAAGTCGCCTTGCGAGAACTCTTCAAAGTTGAAGGAATCGTGCGCTGCTGCGGCCCAAAGGCGAAGTGTGTTGATGGTGGATCCGCCGTACCCGACCACAGGGCGATCGAAGGGGATGCCGATCAGAGTCATGGGCCGACCCCGTACCGGGCGCAGACTGCCTCCACTGAGCTCGACCGAGCAACCGAAGCTCACTTCCACCTTCTCGTTCGGGCGAGCGATCTCCCAGGGGTCGGGAGAACGGAGCCAGTTGTCCGGCATCTCCTGTTGCGACCCATTCTGGATCGCTTGTTTGAAGATGCCGTATTCATATCGCAGTCCGTATCCCATAGCCGGGAGCTGCAACGTGGCGGCGGATTCAACAAAGCATGCGGCCAAACGTCCAAGACCACCGTTTCCTAGGCCGGCGTCGGGCTCCTGCTCCAAGATCTCGATCAGATTCAGTTTCTTGTCCTGGATGAACTGGTCTGTGAGCGGGGAGAGCAGAAGATTCACAACGTTGTTTGCGAGCGAGCGACCGATGAGAAATTCCATCGAAAGGTAGTAGAGTCGTTTGGGGTTCTTCTCTTCATACGTCTTCTCTGTCAACAGCCAGCGCTGAGACAGAACGTCGCGCACGGACCGGGCAAGCGCCTCGAACCGGTCGCGCGCGGTCGCAGCCGCGACATCGACGCCACTGTCGAAGAGGAGGTGCCGTTCATACAGCGCTTCATCCCTTCCAGAGAAGTGCACGGGACCACATCCGTACTTGGCAACAAGCTTCTCGGTAACCGGTATTACGCGCTGCTTTACAGCGTTAGAAATCATGATCAACTCCTGTCCAATGTGCGGAAAATGGGTGTCGGCGGCACAGGGTCATCGGGATAATGTAAGTGACCCGCAAAGGTTGTAATTCGCACGGGTTCCAATCCCCAAGCGCCGCAGTTCATAGGCATTGTTGCTAATCGCTCTCTTCATTTCTTTTCGTAAGGCCACTTCCAGCCGCTGATCTCAGAGCTATCGATCCCGTGCTCGTAGGCATAGCGACGGCATGCAATCTGGCAATCGCGGAATTCCTCTTTGGCGTGCGCGCCAATTCGTTGCAGTTTCGGGATCCGGTCGATAGCATCGATGGCGAGACTGAATCGGTCTGTCTGGTTGCTGATCGCCAACTCCATCGGGGTGTTGATGTTCCCCTTCTCCTTGTAACCGCGTACGTGCAGGTTCCGATGGTTCGTGCGGCGGTAGGCGAGACGGTGAATCAACCAGGGATAGCCATGGAAATTGAAGATGATCGGCTTGTCGGTCGTAAACAGAGAATCGAAGTCCGCGTCCGTTAAGCCATGCGGATGTTCCGTGCTCGGTTGCAGCTTGAACAGGTCGACGACATTGATGAATCTGATTGTGAGGTCCGGGAAGCGCTCCCGTAGCAATGCGGTTGCAGCCAGAGCTTCCTGGGTAGGGATGTCCCCGGCTGCAGCAAAGACGACGTCGGGTTCGGCACCTTCATCGTTGCTGGCCCAATTCCAGATCCCAATGCCTTTTGTGCAGTGGGTAATCGCGGCATCAATGTCAAGGTACTGCAGATGCTTCTGTTTGTCCGAGACAATGACGTTGATATAGTTTTCGGAACGCAGGCAGTGATCGGCTACAGACAGCAGACAATTGGCATCCGGCGGAAGGTAGATGCGCGTAACAGCGGCGCTTTTATTCAGTACTACATCCAGGAAGCCAGGATCCTGGTGCGTAAAGCCATTGTGATCCTGACGCCACACAGTTGAGGTAATAAGAAGGTTCAACGATGCGATCTTGCGGCGCCAAGATAATTGGTTGCAGATGGACAACCACTTGGCGTGCTGATTGAACATCGAGTCGATCACGTGCACGAAAGCTTCATAAGACGATAGAAAGCCGTTGCGCCCGGTAAGCAAGTAGCCCTCGAGCATGCCTTCCATCGTGTGCTCGCTTAACATCTCGACAACGCGCCCGTCCGAAGACAGTTCTGTTCCATCACGGTCCTCAGGGAAACTTTCAGCGATCCAGAATTTCTTGGAGACCTCATAAATTGCATCCAGCTTGTTGGACGTGTTTTCGTCTGGCGCGAACACTCGAAAGCTGTCCATATTCCACTTCATGACATCGCGCAGAAAACGTCCCAGTGGCGGGACGTTCTCTGCTTCGGTGTTTCCGGGGCGGTCGAGCGTGACTGCATAATCGCGAAATTCGGGCAACCGCAGTTTTTTTCTGAGCTCTGCATTCGCGTGCGGACTGGCGCTCATGCGGCGCTGCCCTTTCGGCGCAAATGCGGCGATCTCCAGTCGTACCCTCCCGCATTCATCGAAGAACTGTTCCGGCTTGAACGAACGCAGCCAGGTTTCGAGTAGACGCAGGTGTTCTGGGTTAGTCTTCACGTCCGCCAGGGGAACTTGATGCGAACGCCAGAAGGCTTCAATGTGATGGCCATCTACCAGGGTCGGTGCGCTCCATCCCTTTGGCGAGCGTAATACCACCATCGGCCACCGCGGCCGCGTGGCAAGACCGCTCTTACGGCACTCGTGCTGATGGCCTTTAATTTCCGCGATGCACTGCTCAAGGGTCGCGGCCATTGCCTGATGCATGCTCTCGTGATCGGATCCTTCCACGAAGTAGGGATTCCAGCCATACCCGCGTAACAAATCTTCCAGTTCTTCGTGAGTGATCCGTGCGAGCAAGGCGGGATTGTTGATCTTGTATCCGTTCAGGTGAAGTATGGGCAGAACGGCGCCATCGCGAATTGGATTCAAAAACTTACTGATGTGCCATGAAGTCGCGAGCGGGCCAGTTTCGGCTTCGCCGTCGCCCACGACAGCCGCCACGATAAGCTCGGGGTTGTCGAAAGCTGCTCCACAGGCATGCGAGAGAACATAGCCAAGTTCGCCGCCTTCGTGAATGGATCCGGGAGTCTCTGGGGTGCAGTGACTTCCTATGCCGCCTGGAAACGAAAACTGTTTGAAGAATTCTCGAAGGCCTTTCTCGTCCTCGCTCTTTTCGGGATAGATTTCACTGTACGTGCCTTCCAGATAGATAGGCGCTAAAACTCCCGGCGCCCCATGTCCTGGGCCTGCGAGAAAAATCATCTCGAGGTCGTCTCGCTTTATAAGACGACTCAGATGGGTATAGATGAAGGCTAGCCCAGGGCTTGAGCCCCAATGGCCGAGCAATCGGCTCTTGATATGTTCTGGTTTCAGGGGCTCCCTTAAGAGAGGGTTCGCCTGAAGGTAGATCATTCCTAGGGCAAGGTATTTGCAGGCGCGCCAATAAGTATCGACCCTGCTCAATTCATCTGGCTTGAGCGGCGCACCTGCCACTGTTGACCTTGCTTTCCCTTCAGCCCTCAGTGATTCGATTAATTCTTCACTCTGTGTGAGAAGTGTCATATTTCAGTGTCCTTACCTCGTCATCAGGCATTAGCGTCACCGCGATTTCGGTGGCTGGTTGCGACAGAGACCAGTCTTTTCGCACGGCTGAACGTTCACCGTAAAATCTGCTCGCTGCTCTCAGTGAATGGTTGCAAAGCTCCAGTTTTGCGCTCCGTCTCTGCGTTGCAGTTCGCGTTGAATTTGTTCGATTTCCGCTGCATCACTTGCAGTGATGGCGACTTCACCAGCCAGAATCATGTACAGCATGTCAATGAGTGTGTCAGTCGGGATGTTTATGAGTTCTCCCAGCATGGCCAACTCCCTGGAGCGAACTTGAAGATCGCAATTTGTATTCGCAATCCGGCTGCCAGAGGTGAGCACTTGCAACTGGATGAAAATGTTTAGCTGCAAACTAAATCGGAAGGTTCAAGGTGGCCATTGCTTGACCCTGCCAAGGGCACTGACCGAATTCGGGCAGCAAGCCCATACTGTCGTGGCTGCAGGCCTGTACTCGGTATGGCCATAAACCAATCTGCGGTAGCTTTACTACGGCTTTTCGGCAGGTGTTTGCTGAACCTGAATGGTGGGGATCTTATCCGACCTCATCGTCTCAACCGAGACTATTGCAAAGGTCCCGTTCACGTCGCGCGCTCGAATGGTTACTGTGGACTGCTCCCCGGAAGGCCCGGGAACCATCCTGCCGTCGACCAATACGGACACGCGCAGACCCGCGCCGGGATCGCCCGGATTGGTCTGTTCGACTTTTAGTTCGGTTGCTCGCTCACCAGTGGAACTCGAGCTGTCGGTACTGGTCTTGCGCTCCATGAGGTGCAGGCTGCCGTCCTGCGAGTTCCCCGGGACATCGATGGAATAGGTTTCCACCACGCTGCGTTTTTCTCCGGAAGTGCTCTCGGAGTCCTGGCTCACGACATGCGAGACCTCGCCTAGCTTGCCTTCTGCATCGGACCGAAATACTCTCTCCTCGATCCTGCGATCTTTGGCTTCCTGCGTCGTAGTATTTTGCCGTATCTCGCTCAGTTGCCACTTTCCGTTGACATCCAGAAGCCATGTGGTTGTTTCAGTTTCCACCGTATCGTTCGCGGCTCGCTTGCGGACCGCGTGCGTCTTGGAAGCTGGAGCTAAACCGCCGTTGGCGCTTGGGAGCATCACCGTAGCATTCGTCTCCTCCACCTCAGTACTTACTCTCTTCGTCTCCATAATTTTGCGCTGAACGGGCTGAAGCTTGCCATTAACATCGGGATTGGAAGTAATGCGTATTACATTCGAGTCGCCACCCGGCAGCGTGTGCGTTTCTTCTTCTACCACCTGCACGAGTGTTTTGCTCCCATTCACATCTCGACCGAACGTACGGGTTGTGGTTCGCATCGTCGTAGTGTCGACCTGTAGCGTTTCTTTTTCGATGTCCTGGTAGGGCTCAAAATGTCCGTTGGAGCCGCGGATCTCGACCGACCGCTCCTCCAGCGTTCGATTGCCGGTCTGGCTGTGGCTTTCAATGATCCGTTCGGAATTTACATTGTTGCCCTTCAAGTTAGTTGTGGATGTCCACGACCTGGTCGGCTCCTCCGCGGTTTGGGAATCCGATGTTTGCGCAAATACGCCCGGACAAAAACCATATGCGCCGATCACGACGAGTACACAGCCGAAAGCAACAACCCATGAAGCGCTCCAGCGGTCTGCGGATGGAAGAGCACCCGATGCAGATCGTACAGAAGTATCCAAGGCCGCCATGCCTATCGATCACCCACCCAACGCATTTGGGTTCGGGGTTTTCCTTTTGTGTCATCGACCAGGACCCAGTTCATATGTAGAGGATTAAATTCGACCTCATACTTCTCGTGAACTGAAGGGCAGATGTCACCACAAGCGTGTTGCGCGAGTGAGGCGCTGGTCGGCGCTGCCAGCACAGTTAGCATTGGAGAGCACATGGTCATTCCTCCTATCTCGGAACTGCCGATTGAGAGACTTGTCTTCTCTTTTTCACCAATCATCGAACCACGGTCGGAGAAGCCGCGTTCATGTTTGGCCTATCTCACATCCACGGAAGTGGAAGTGAAGGACGCTTCAACGGCTGCCGTGCCAGTCGACAGTTCGCTGTCGATCATCGATGCAATCTGTTCCCAGACCAGGGGATCGTTCTCGATTTCGTGATGTGGTTTATTCAGGTGGCGCGCAATCCAGGGATAGTTGTCACAATTGATTCGACGATCCTGATATGTCATTTGGAAGTTGCCGATGATGTTCGTGCGGCTGCGATCAGCTGCACGAATACTCGACCGCCCGTGGATAAGGCCTTTTGTCTGGTAGAAGTTGATGGCATTCCGAACGTTCGGCGGAATTACCGCATCGTCGTGGCCAGGTTTATGGACGCTGTCCACCTGGATCGTCAGCAAGACTGGAATGCCCAGCCGCCCTAATTGCCGTGCCAATGTGACAGCCTGCGAACCACCCCAACTGTGCCCATAAATAATGATGCTTGCTTGTTCCTTTTCTCCAGCTGTGAGGACGCCATCGCGATTCGTGTCCAACAGCTGCAGTACTCGCCGCTCAGCCTTCTTTCCGTCGTGATTCGAGAACACTTCCGCATGCACCACTGATGGGTATCTCTCGCGCAGCAATCCGGCGAACTCCACTTCAGGATGCCTTATGTCATCGTGCCTAACGAACCCTCCAACAAAACCGATCACGATAACGTTGCTCAGAGCGATATCTTGCGCTCCGAGGCGTTCTTTAAGGCAGACAAGGCGGAGTGCACCTTGTACGCTTTGGTCAGTATTAGATGCTTGGCACACCCTCCGGTGTGTAGCGTTGCCGAACCGGATGATGGCCTCTTCGCTCAACGCATTCGCCTGCCCTCGGGCCGACCCCGGAAGTGCTAGACCCATGGCAGCCAAGATCAGAGGTAACGCTACGAGTTTCCTGTATTCACGCACATGATCTCGCTGGCCGGTGCTTGTTCATACGTGAGAACAGTTCCACGAAACACCGGTCCCCCGTGGAAATGCAAGGCGAGCGCCAAAGAAGAATCGTCGTAAATCACTTCACATGATGGAGATGAGGGAGCCTATTTCCCTTGCAGCATGCCCATATTCGGGCATTGACCTGAACCGGGCACCGCATGTCTCGGAAAGATGGGTCGCCGCGTAAGAGCGTGAGGCACTTAGCAGAAACGGAGGGTGGCAGGCGACCTGCAGCGTCTTAGGCGTTAATCAAGCTGCCGTCGGTTATGTTCAAGATCACACAAAACACGCTCCGCGGCTTCACTCTAGCCGAAATTTTGCTGATGGCTGCGATGAATCAACTCGAAGCCAAACGCAAGGCTTTCGGAAATGAGGGAAGCCAGCTTCATCAGTGCCGTTACCGTGCGGAAGCGGCTTAGCTTGCCGAGTCACTCTCGCTTGACAGATTCCGCGAGCGGACCCGGCACGAAGGCATGAGTCATGAGCTTAGGCGTTCGCGATGGTTACTGACGATGACGGCTGTGTTCGAGCGAGGGCTCTACCTCTAGAAATCGTGTGGCGAAATCCACTGTGTCTGGTAATGGCAAAGCTGAGACTTAGAGAAGCAAGCAATCTCTATTACGGATGGCAGAGCAAGCCAGAAGAATTCGCGCACGTCGAGCGAATTAGAAAGCTAATCATTGCTGGGCAGCGTGAATACTGCGGCTCTCAACCGCAAGCCTGGCACACTCATCATCTTCCAACATCGTGAGCACATGTCCAAATTCTCCCAAGCCGGTTACAAGCTCATCGCCCCAATCGTCATCGAGAAACACCGCTATTGATGGTTGCAAGCCTTGCGCCATAGCGGTGAAGTTCTGAATGTCAAGCATATCTTGCGCACAATCCATCACGAGGGCATCAAAGATTTGTCTGCGCATCATTGCGAGTGCGTCGGAGGCGCTGCTCGCGGTCGCCACATCGTGTCCTCGCTGCCTGATGATGTCGACGTACTTGCCATAGACAGATTCGGGATTGAAGTAGAGAATCTTCGTAAGAACGCCTCGTTCAGATTTTCCAGCAGAATCGTTTTCAGCCTTAGAACCGTCGGAGGGGCGTGCGATGCGTGTGGCCTCTTGGCGCGATGGGGGAGAGCCAGGCCAACGCGCATCGCAAATGTCGCCCCATGTCACCGCTTCCGGCGGGCCGGCATAAACTCGTTTCAGTGGCGGTCGATCGCTGATTGCCGATTAACCCTTACCCGTCACTTCCGAGTCAGCTTTGAACCAATCGTCCAGATCGCAACCATGCTGTGCCGCGCAGACTTAATCTAAGAAATCGACCTTGAACTCCCATCAAACGAAGCTCCATCTGCGCTAGGTCTCGAGTCAATGCTTACCTCTGCTTGTGAATTTGCCCAAGATGAACTCCTGAGCCAGACTGCCGACGACATGCAGACCCAGATCTATCCCAAAAGTCTGGAATACATGCCCGGCAGTACGATCTGAACTAGGGTAGTAGGCGGTAGAAATGGAATATGCAATTAAGCTGCCGCCCAACTGAGAATAATTCGGCTGCCATGCCCCGTTATCTCCCTTGCAGACAAATGGAGCCCACATGGCATGAAGAGCCCGAGACTTCTTCGTGCCGGTACCCTGATAGAAATAGCGAGGATCCTGATGCAGAAGCGATGGCAGAATAGCGTTGCTGATCAAGCCTCCGGTAACGCCGTCGGCGAAGCCCGCTCCCAACCGCTTGCTATATCCTTTCGCACCTTGCTGCCATTCACTGGGATTGTCACGAGCCTGTTGGACGCCAGCCCACGCGACCGTGCGTCCGAAGAAAAATGCATTGGTGAGGCTTTTGTATGCCAGGTGGAACTTCATTCCCGTGGTGAGAGGCTCGGGATGGGGTTCGTAGGTCACAAAAAGATTCGGTATAAAGCCGAGAACGCGTTGCTGCTCTTCAGCTTTGAGCTGTTGGGTAGCAACCTCTTTGGAGGAGTAACTCACGGTGACTGCCCGCTGCACAGCCAGGATGCGGAGTCTAATCTCGGGTAGCGTCTTGTTCTCACCCGGTTCGATCGTAATGGGCGAGTTCGACTCTGCAAATCCTTCAGCGGTGACGATGATCTGATAAGCGACTCCGGCCCGGGCCTGGTCGAATGCAAAGGCTCCGTCGTCTTTTGTGATAGCCGTGAGACGGTCGCCAGCCGGCCCTTGAAGAATCACGTGGGCGCCGGGAATTGGATCATCGCTGCTGTCTACGACTGTACCGAGGATGCTGCCTGTTTTCGTGTCTGCCGTAGTGAAAGACTGCGCAGAAATGGGTACTACAAGGATCATTCCACTGAGGACGAACAGCAGCAATAGTTGTGCCCGCTTCAGGAGCGATGCCAAACGTCGGTTGGGTGAGGTGTGTGTATTTTGCAGCATTGTGGATACTCCTAAGCTCCCGTCAGCGTGAAATTAATCGTGATTCGGGAGTCAACTTCAACTGGTTCCCCGTCTATCAGGTACGGTTTGTAACGCCATTGCTTCACCGCATCGATAGCGGCCTGCGCGAGTATTGGTAAACCATTTTCGACCCGTACATCTTTGACGCTGCCATCGGTGCCGATCACGGCCAGCAGCACTACTGTTCCTTCAATGCGCGCCCGGCCAGCCTCGGGCGGATACTGAGGCGCAACGTCGCGAATCAGGTTTGCCTCGACTACCCTGGAGGCGACACGGATTCTCTTGACCGGCGTGGGATCGAACGATTTCACGGGGACAGGCGCGCTGCTCGTGCTACTCAGAACTTCGCTAAGTGCTCCACCAGGAATTCCGCCAGCCACGCCGCCAGGAACTCCCCCGACCACTCCAGCGGTTGTGCCGACCAGGGGTGGCGGCGCTTCTTGAGTTTTATGTACTGGTGCGGAAATCGCAGTGCTTGTCGGAGTAAGTATCGACGGAGACACCGGTGTAGGTGCTCGAAGCTTCGTGGTATTGCCAGCCGCGGCCGGCGGAGGCTGTAAGTACAACGTCGTCAGGGTTTGTCTCTTGGGGAGTGGATCCGTGTGAAACAGCGGAATGACGACTACTGCCAGCAAGACGAGACACTGCAAGGCTAGGGCGCCTCCTCCTGCCAAGGGATTTCGTCCTAACTTCGCGCCCGGTTCAATTTCGCGAAATAAGGAACTCTCTTCCACTCCTTGCTGATTGGAAGGGACCGGAAGCTGCTTTTCCCCTTGCGCCGGCAATTGTGCAATCCGCGGATCAATTCGCACCCCAAGCCGCTGAATGCTGGGGTATGCAATCCGATAAGCTAGTTCCGAAGGCTGGTCACAAGTTGCCATTTACATTGATTCCCTTCCAAGCAGCACGGCGCTCCCTTGTCGTTAACTTCTCGTGCCAATCAGGTCAGAACGTCAGGTCTTGCCTCATCAACGCATGTAACAAAAGCATCTTGTGGGCCAACTGGAAGTCGTTCTAGGAAAGGGACATGGACCGCTGAAATCGCATCCCGTTGTGCCCAGATAAGGGCACCTGCCAGCAAAAGGTCATGAGCCGATGCAGGGTTGGGCACAGCCGCAAATTCTGGGGTGTTGCCGAGAGATCAGGACTGATAGTCGCGACCAAATTCCCTGAACCGGCTCGATTCGCCTACCAGCTGTGCCATTGAATGACGTCGCTCTCGGTTTTGTTCAGCAGAGAGATGGATAGTCGGCGCATTCTCGCTCTTCGCCTGCTCCCTCTTCAGGAGATGGCCGAAGATCGTCATATGCGCCGACCAACGTCCGATACCACGGACGCACTGCGGGTGGTCTATGCAAATGGGAATGTCGTAGTGATGATCAGGGGCGCCGAACCCGAATGCCACAATGCAGCGCACGTCGATGTTCTTTCAGAACTCGTCCGCGACAGTAGCCGCTAATGGTTCGCTGTGGGGCGAAGCGACTGTTGCGCCGCCAGCCTGCGTGATCCGGTAATCGCGATATTCAATGCTTAGAACCGCCGTGCCGAAGACACGAACCTTGGTTTCGCTCTCGTTCGATTCCGGCAACCAGAAGTCACCGATCTTCTGATAGCTGCGTTTGAAGTCAGTTCTGACGGTCCACCAGGAAGGGTTGACAGCGGGCTCGCCCTCGACCCGAGTTATGGCGAAGTCTTTTGCATTCACCCAAATTTGGCCCGTGAACAGAAACTTGTTCTTGCTTCGCGGCTCGAGGTCGAGCACGTAGAACTCGTCCGTGTCAGTCTTCCCGTAATCAGACAATTGAAAAGTATAGTTCTCGGGCGTTATGGCGGAACGCTGCTGGTTCTCCGCCCGCATCGATTCTTGTTCCGCCTCCAGGAGTTTCTTGAACACACGGTCCCGCACCGTTCCAGAGCCGCTCTGTGAGACGATCGTGAACTCTTTTTTATTCGGCGCCCGGTAGTCGCTACGAACGACCATGTCGGCCTTCTTGTGTGACAGGCAGTGGCATTCGAGGTGATAGGTCCGAACACTGGAATAGCTTTCGAGTGCTTTGGCACGCACTTCGTTCATCTCTACGACATGTCCCATTACTTCATCAGCATTCAGAGGTGCAGATACCTTTGCCTGCTGTGCAAATGCTGGGACGCCGATCATCAACAAGGCGAAAGCACGCACAATCCAGCGCCGATCAGATTCCCTCGCGTGGTAAAGCGGAGTCATTGTAGGAGCCTCCTGGTAATTTCTGAAAAGACAAGCCTGCTCGTGTTGGTCGATGCGGTTTCGTGCGGATCGTTCTCGAACCGGGGTGGTGCGTCCCGCAACTGCGTTAGGGTGAACTCTTCCTTGCTGCTCTTTTGTCTCGCCACGGACGTATCGAAGAAATAGATCGTGCTTGCCAAAACCGGTCCGACGCGGATGTCACTATGGGGCATCTCAGAGTTTCCCAAAGCGTCAAAAAATCGCTGTGTCTCAAAGAAGCGACGCGAAGGCTCAAGCACGATCAGATCTCCGTCTCTCGGTGCATAATGCGTATCGTAAAGCGGCACAATCCGAAGGTCTGCACGCCCGCAGTCTTGCAGGTAATAGGCCATGCTCATCGGTCGTGCGGTTGCTACGGTCGCAGCAGCAGGGGCGAACGGACACACTTTTTGCACTACTTCGCGCGTGTCAAATTCGGACACTTCATCCATTGCAAAGTAGCGTGTGATGTTCTGTTTCTCTCCGCCAATCGCGTTCAGATAGAAGGAATAGAAGGGCGCCCAGGATTGCAATTCAAGTAGCGGCCATCCCAGCAAAATGACGGCGGCAGGACCCAGGAGAGCCTGGGACAGGGCTTTTCCTTTCGCGGCCTTCAGTGTTTGTTGCACTGCATATCCACCTGCCAAGAAGAGGAACGGCAGGAGTGGAAGCGAATATCGGATCCACTTGGCTCCGCTGAGAGACAGCCCGACTAATTGGACGACCCCGAGCGATAGAAAAAAGCACGACGCCAGTGTACTCCGATCTCGCAAAAGCAGTACCGAGCCAACAATGACGGCGATGAGGATAGGAATCGGTGTCTTTACCAGCACCAGCCAGAGATAGTAGAACCACGGCACTCCAGCAAGCAGCCGCGAGGGGAAGTTCATATACAGCGTGCCGTCGAAATTGTAGCCAGTGTGCTTGACCCCCTCGTGATGGAGCCAGTGCAGGATGGCATTAAAGTTTGCCGGAGAGAGAATGACCGGATTGACTACAACAAAAGCAAGAAACATCACGAGAAAAAATCGTCTGTAGCTGAATTGAGACGGCTTGCGGTTCAGCCCCATTCTTCCAGCAAGAAACCAGGCAAGTGCATTCAAGCCCAGAAGGTGAAGAATGTACTGCGAGGCCAAAGCCAGACCAAAGCCAATGGCACTCAGATCGTACCATCGCCGCGCACTCTCACCCGCATCTGCCTGTTGGGCGCGACAGTAAAAGTAACAGGCCAGCAATGTGAAAAAGGTGAGTGGCGTTTCCTCCTTCGTCAGTCGGTTTAGCGCGACCGGCAAAGGCGCAATCGCCCAGAAAAGACTCGCCGCAAAAGACCCGGCAACACCCATCATGCGACGGCAAAGGAAGAAAAGGATTGCCGTGGTGGCAGCACCGAACAGCACGTTCGGCAGACGAAGCCAGCCCTCGGGATTCAGCGAAGACCAGCCATGCGCGGCTGCTAACCGGCCCCAGCGTTCGCCCATTGTCAGGCTTGCCCAAGCAAGCATCTTCGGCAAGATCGGATGCTCGCTATTGACCCCGGCAAAGTGCCCATGTCGATACTCTTGAACGGCCTCCCATTTCGCCGATTCGTCCTCCGACAGACTGTTGAAGTCAACCCGGTACACCCGAACTGCGAATGCCAGGACGGTCAGCAGGAATACGATCGCCAGTTCTCGATACCGTCCAAGGCAACGAAATTGGAGCCCACTCAGCACATTTCCTCCGGCGTAGGGCGCGAATGCGATTGGATGATTTCGTTCTCGAGGGATTGCGCTCTCTTCGTGTTCCCCGTACCTCTTCGCGTGCTCACGAATTCACCTCCGATGTGGTCGCAGCTTTCCGATTGGCATGCTGATCGAGCACCGCAGAGACAGCGTAAGGCCTACGCTCAGATCGATTAAAGTACTGCCACACCTGCAACTCACCCAGGAGTCCGAGCGCGATTAGCTGGAGCCCTACCAATATCAGAACGGCCGCAAACACCAGCAATAACCCGTGCTGCTGCACAACATCGATTCCGGTAAAGACTTTCCGCATCAAGAGCCAGAGTGCGATGGCCGAGCCCACACCCATGTTGATCGCGCCCAGCCGGCCGAAAAAATGCAGCGGTCGCGACATGTAACGCAGGAGGAATCGAATCGTCATCAGATCGAAAAATACGCGGAAAGTGCGAGAGATGTTGTAGTGCGATTCGCCGTGTTTCCGATGATTGTTTTGAATGGGTATTTCACAGATTGAGGCTCCATAGAATGAAGCCATAGCCGGGATGAACCGGTGCATTTCACCATACAGCGGCAATTGTCGTAGCAGGTCGCCCCGGTACGCTTTGAAAGTGGTTCCGAAGTCGTGAATGTCGACGCCGCTGAGCTTGGCCATGAGCCAATTCGCGCAGCGTGAAGGAATCTTCCGGAGCAGCAAATTGTCGATGCGATGACTGCGCCACCCGCTCACGATGTCGTAGCCCTCTTCGATCTTTTCGAGGAACCCAGGAATCTCCGCGGGATCATGCTGAAGATCGCCATCCATGGCAATCACGTAGTCGCCCGTGCTATGCGCAAATCCAGCCGCCAGCGCTCCCGTTTGACCGAAGTTTCGGCGCAACCGAACTACCGTCACGCGAGGATCGATTACTGCGAGTTCCTTTAGCAGCTTGTACGTGAGGTCGGTGCTCCCATCGTCTACAAAAACAAACTGGTGATTGCGGCCAAGGGCCTCCATAACGGCGTGCAATCGCCCGTACATTTCAATGATGTTGGGTTCTTCGTTATGAAACGGCACGACAATGGAAACGCTCGCTACAGTCTTGAGATCAGGCATGGTGCACCTTCCTGAACGCCCGATCCATGGCCTTCAGCCATTTCCGGTCTTGCTCAGTTAAAAAGATCTGCGGATCGTCTTCCAGCGAATTAAGTAAGGCGCAGATTTCATTCGCAAAATCCCAATTCTCATCCCAGACGCCCAGGACATTGTGTCCGTTTCGCTGGATCGTAGGAACGCCATCCAGTGATGTTGTGCAGTACATCTCGACTCCTTCGTCGCTCTTGTGCTTCAGCACGGCAGCGGCTTGCGCAACAGTTCGTACAGCCAGCCGTGTTCATCGCACTTAGCTCGCCAAAGGCATAACGTGGCAAATCACTGAATTGCCGTAACAGGAACAAGCACCAACTCCAGAGATCGGTGCCCATATTGTGGCAGTGACCTTGAAAGGTCAGGACAGCCCGCGCGGGCAGAAGGCTCGAATTACTCCAGTACCAATGGCTTAGTGACAGACCTGAAATGGCGAGTGGCCTGCACTATCACGGTTGAATTCAGTTTCGTATTGGGGAGTCGGGCTTGTCCATTGAGGTCACCCATCCACCGAGAGGGAGCTATCCAACCTTCGCACGGGAAAACGGTATGGACACAAGAGCCCACTCGCAAAGGACGAGGTTATGGAGATCCTCCTGGTTGCGCTTGATTTCCTTTTTGGATGTCACCACCTTCACCTCAGCCGTGTGTTCACTCTGAAACGCGAGTCATACAAGGTGTGCTGTGATTGCGGCGCCAAATTTGCATATTCACTGGACACCATGACGATTGAGCGTCGGCTGCCACTCACGCCGGTATCGACAATATTTCGAATTGCCTGAGGACGATCAGGAATGGACACCGAAGCAGATTCGAGAGCAGTTCGAGTTAACGGAGAAGTCATCGTACTTCATTGTTGGGCCTGTGGCACTGCGCACTCCGTATCCCTCGAGTTATGCCGTCCACTGGTGTTGGGGAATATGGTATGCAGCAACAGCAATTGCAGAATGAGCTTGTTCCTGATAAATGAGCTGGTTGTCGACGATGACTCTATCAAGCAAGCGAAAAGAGTGGAGCTAACCTCGCGCATCTATCCGAGGTTCTGGAGATGAGGAAAAGCAAGCCCCAGAATTTTGGCAGAGCTCGCTATGGACGGCATGACACCTCAATGAAGCCACACATTGTTACCTGCGCTTGGCAACTGACGTGCTCATTACATGAGCATGATGGTCATAGCTAAGTCTCCCCTGACCAGTCCTCCCGTGGCGGGTCTCGCGCCCGCCACCTTCCTTATCCTGAGCGTGTACATGTTGACATACTCTTTATTCGTGTCCCCCACTTTTCGATGAGAACCAACTCGTTCCTCCTGCAAAGGAGGTTTCTGAACCTCTTCCGAGTGACACTTCGTGGTTCTTTCATTGGCTGCCCTAACCAAGGTTTGCATGCCCGCATGCGGACAATGACCGCATTACGGCAAGTCGGCCAAACTTAGTCTTGCTACTGACCAATTCTTCTCAGTCAGATATCGGCTGCAGCATTGGCATAAAACTTGCGCTGCGAATGGATAAGGAGAGCACAACAAAAAGGTCGAGGTAAACCATGTTTCGCGCAGAAATTATGTGGTTAGCGAACGGTCCGACCTTGAAGATGGAGGGCAGGCTCGTCGCTGAGTGGGCGGAGCAGGCCAGGTGCCTGGTCACTGCTGACGTAGTGCCGAAAGGAGTAATCGTCGACCTCACGGAGGTTCACTATATCTATTCAGCCGGCGAGTGTTTTCTGAATTGGTTGGGCAGTGTGAGTGCAGTGTTTGTCGCCAGAAGTGCCTTCGGAATCGGCGTATGCGAACGGCTGCGTTTATCCCATGTAGAGGATACACAGCGGCGGCATGGTAGTAAGGAGGAGAGGTCCTCAGTTATTTGTCCAATGCAGGTTAGAGCCGAGCCGAGGCTGCACTAGAAAAGAGGAATCATGTCCTGGTTTCACTTGAGCATTCCCCCAGTCGACGCCCGCAATCATGCATCGCCAGCTGAAATCGTGGCCTGCTTTCGGGATGAAACTGAGCTTCTGGATAGGCTGGCATTTTTGATTACAGCGGACCGGGCGAACGCGGAACAAGCAGTAGCACAGGCTTGTGAGACCACACTTCAGGGAAACAGTCCTTTCTGCGATTGGCTCCTTGAGTGGGCAAAGGTTGCGACCATCACTGCCGCGCTATCGCACCAGGGCAACGCGATTCGCATGTATGAAGCGATGTACAAAGATCGAAGATGCTCGCATGGCGAGCACATCTGCCAGTTAGATGACGAGCGAAGGGCGGATAGTCTCGCACTCATTCTTCAAATGGATGCCCAGACAATCATTGCGGAGCTCGATCCGCTATGCCGTGCAATTTTGGTACTGAGAATTGCAATCCGATCATCCATACAGGACTGCAGTCTCCGCCTCAATGTATCCCGCGCGGTAGTGCTCGCCGCAAATTGCCTTGCCATGACTTGGCTTGACTACCACCATAGGAAGCCATTGGAAGACAACCACAACGTTTTGCACAGCCTTTAGAAACACTGCAATCAGACTCTTGCGTCTTCTTGCTCCGGGGGTCCTTGGCTTAAGAACAGAGGGATGTCCAGACAATCGAACTCGATCATCACGAGGCTCGGTTGCCCGATGCGATCGTGCTCAAGCTGCCTGCGAAAGGCGCAAGCACTATCGACTATAAGTCGCCTTTGATATCCCCAAGCGGCGAATCTTGTTTTGCAGTGTCGTGCGCTTCAATCCAAGACGTTCGGCCGCTCCCCCCTTGCCTGCGATGCGTCCCGATGCGGCCTTCAAAGCGTCGATGATTACAGAAGATTCAGCTTGTCGAAACGAAGAGGGTGTTGCCATGGCAACACTGATCTCGGATGACGTGGGAAGCTCGGAAACCGGTACGTCCAGCTCATGACCACGTGAGAGAATGACAGCGCGTTCGATAAAGTTCGCCAATTCCCTGATGTTTCCCTTCCATGGACAATTTGTCAGAATTTCCATAGCGCGTTTGGGAATGGACTTTATCTGTCTTCCCATGCGGCCGGACACCCTCGACACAAAGTAGTTCACGAGCAGAGGAATGTCCTCGCGCCGTTCCCGCAGCGGAGGGATCTCGATCGGGAAGACGTTGAATCGGTAGAAAAGATCTTCACGAAACTTCTCGTCCCGAATCATGGCTCGGAGATCACGATGGGTCGCGGCAATCAACCGCACGTTAACGTGGATCGTCTTCGAGCTTCCAAGTCGCTCGAACTCCTGCTCCTGGATGGCGCGCAATAGTTTCGGCTGAAGTTCCAGGCTGATGTCGCCGATCTCATCCAGAAACAGCGAACCTCGGTCCGCCAACTCGAATCGGCCTTTTCTCTGCATTAACGCTCCCGTGAAGGCACCTTTTTCGTGTCCGAACAGTTCGCTTTCCAGCAGTCCCGAGGGAATAGCGGCGCAGTTCATACGCACGAAGTCGCGCTCGCGCCGGAAACTGAGGTTGTGGATGGCCTTTGCGACCAACTCCTTTCCTGTGCCCGTCTCCCCATGAAGCAGGACGGTGGAATCGGTAGGGGCAACGATCTCAATTTGATCCAGCACCTGTTGGATGGCAGGGCTCTTGCCGATAATGCCTTCGAAGCAGCACTCCGCGCCGATCTCTGCTCCTAGATGCAGCCGCTCATCTTCCAGGTCGCACCATGATGGACTAGACGGCTCGTTTATCATCGCGTTAACAACTGCTGCGCTCATTGGCTCTGCCCCTTTCCCTGGTCTATCCACCTGCGAACATAAGCTGGACAATCCTTGAGAGTCATGCCAGCTGCTTCGCATCCAGCTAAGAATTCCACTGCATCACCATCCACCAATACGAGCTCCTTCAGATTGAGGACGATCCGAACTGTCTTAGCTTCGAGACCGAACAACCTCCGTAACTCGTCAATGTCTTCGGGGGCCATGCGGCCGCTCAACGTAAAAACGATCTTTCCGTTCGAGGCCTTCTGGATTCTTAGCATGTTGGCTCCTGGTGTCCGACGCGATTAGGTAAGGCAATGCACTCGCCATTCCCAAGCGACTGAAAACACGTGCCTTGGTACATTCAGGCGATCACTACTTTTAGTGAATTCGGGGTTTTTAGTGAATTATGAAAGCTCAGCCAGGCTCTATAGAGTATTCGCCCTGGCTAAGCCCGGCCTGAACCGCTCGGCTGTATCCCGCTGAAAATGCTTCGTCTGCCAGCTATTTTGGTGCAGTCACAATCCGTACAGACACGCGCCTATTTCTCACATTTCGGCTTGGCATCGTTGTTGCTCTTACACTCAGCGGGTCCGCAGTGCAGATGCAAAAGAGGTGAGGCAATGAAAACCCAAGTGAATTTCGTTGAACGGCGCGATCGCCCTCGGGTTGGAGTTATGGCACAGCTGGAAGACATCACCTACAGCATTCTGCGCAAGCACGGGGTCGTGAGCGGAGTGAGTCGCGAGCGACCCACTATGCAGCCGATTACGCAATGAAGCAAAAGGAGAACAACAATGGCAAACCTCAGAGCCATCGTCAGCAATGACATGCCAATTCGCGAAGAGAACTATCCTCGGACTTGGTTTCTTTATAAGGATAAGCACATCATTGAAATTCATGTGAGACACGATCGCCAACACCGCCCTTTCGTGTTCGACAAAGGTGCGGCTTAGTCTTCATCAGATTTAGGGAGTTCAGGATGTGCGGCTACGTGTCGCGCAAGTACTTCTTGAACTGGTGCTTATTGATCTTGAGGAGGCGAATCTTGTATTCCAGAGCAGAAGGAGAGATACGGAGTTTTGCCGCCGCACCCAATGGACCAGAAACTTTGCCCTCTGTTTCTGTCAGCGCCCTTTCAATAAGCTCTCGCTCCTGTTCCTGGATCCGACTTGCCAGGGACGTGGCTGGGCCATGGGACGCCGACTCTCCGATGGAGAGCCAACTATTGTCGATGCTTAGCGTATCCGTGTCACAGAGAACGACCGAGCGTTCGACAACATTCTGGAGCTCACGAATGTTTCCCGGCCAGAAGTACGACTCCAAGAGTTCGAGTGACTGTTTGTCGATGCTCCGGATGTTTTTTCCCGCCTTTCTCGCAAATCGATCAACGAAGTACTCCACTAGCATGGGGATGTCTTCTTTGCGTTCGCGAAGAGGGGGCACGTGTATGGGAAAGACGTTCAGCCGATAGAACAGATCCTCTCGAAAGGTCCCCGCCGCAATCGCTTTTTGCAAGTCACGGTTTGTAGCCGCCAGGATGCGCACGTTTACGCGGATTGGTTGAGTGCCTCCCACGCGCTGGATCTCCCGCTCCTGCAAAACTCGTAAGAGAGCAACCTGCGTCTCCGTTGGCAGCTCTCCGATCTCGTCAAGGAAGATCGTACCCCCGTCAGCCAGCTCGAATTTACCCAGATGACGCTGCAGAGCGCCGGTGAACGCTCCCTTTTCATGCCCAAACAGTTCCGAAGCAATCAAGGATTGGGGAATCGCAGCACAATTGACGCTGATAAAGGCTCGCGCCGCCCGTTCAGACTTCTTGTGGATTGCACGCGCAAATAACTCTTTGCCGGTGCCGGTTTGGCCGGTGAGGAGAACCGTTGAGTCTGTCGGGGCAACCTTGGAGACTGCCGAAAGCACTGTCTGCAGGGCCGGAGAGGCGCCAACAACCTCTTCGAACATCGAAGCCTTGTCAATCTCCTCACGGAGCACTACATTCTCGACTTGAAGTCTCTCTTCCGACCGCTTGCGGTCGTGGATATCGGTCGCGGTTCCGTACCATCTGACGATTTTTCCTTGCTCATCCCGCAGCGGCACCGCACGAGATATGAACCAGCGATATTCGCCAGTTCCGCCAGAACGGATCCGGACCTCATCCTCAAATACAGCCCCACTCGCAAGTGACGCACGGCTCTTATCAGCATAGCGCTCGATGTCCTTGGGGTGGAAAGCACTCTTCCATCCGAAGCCTACAACCTCCTCTGGTGACATGCCCGTGTATTCCTGCCAGCGTTTGTTGACGAATTCAAGCGACCCATCCGAACTCATGGTCCAGGCGATTGCAGGAATGGTCTCGATGACTTCGCGTAGTTGCTTTTCGCTCTGCCGGATGGCTTCTTCGGCCCGCAAGCGGTCACTTATGTCGCGGGCTATCATCAGCAGGAACTGGCGACCGCCATACAAGACACGGCTGGTGTGTACCTCGACGGGAAACAGCGTCCCATCCTTTCGTCGATGCCAGTGTGTATCGAACACGGTCTCACCGGCCGCCGCCCGCTCCGCGACTAATTCCATATCGCCCTGATACGATTCCGGGTGGAAGGCAATAGGCATCTTCCCGATGATTTCCTCCCGAGTGTAACCAAGGCTTTCACACGCTTCCCGGTTGACATCAACAACGGTTCGTTGCTCAAGATCATAGACGAAGAGGGCGTCCCCCGCGTGGTCCACAAACGTGCGGAAACGCGTCTCGCTCTCGCGCAGCGCTTCTTCGGCGCGCTTGCGCTGGGTGATATCGACGGCTGTTCCAAACAATTTGACGACATTTCCCACGCTATTCAGGACAGGGTGCTGGATCACATGAACGTTCCTGCACGCTGTGTCGGGAAGCACGAGCCTAAACTCATAGGAGGTATCAACTTTTTCGCATACCGACTTCTGAAAGTTCCGGTTCACGCTTTCGGAATCGTCCTGATGGATTCGCCGGAAAACCGCTTCCCTGGTTGGCAACGCGCCCTCCGACTCGCATCCAAAAATGCGGACACATTCCTCTGAAGCATAAACGACCTTGTCGCCGGTGATATCGAAAGCCCAGCTACCTGTATGGCTCAGCGTTTGCGCTTCGGCAAGGTAAGCCTCGCTGAGTCGCAACTTTTCTTCTGCCTGCTTGCGCTCGGTAATGTCGTTGCTGGTTACAAGGATCGCCACCGGAACACCCTGGTCATCTCGTTTCACCGACCAGCGGGCAGCCACGACCACCTGGGTTCCGTCCTTCCTGGTTTGCGAAAGCTCGCCCTCCCAGCGGCCGCTACTGAGCAATTCAGTCTCAATCTGCTCGAGCGGCACAGGAAACACCGTCTTCAGAAGTTTGTGGGAAATCTCGCCAACAGCGGACTCCTCGGGCCATCCATACAAAACCTCTGAGCCGTGATTCCAGTAGCGAATGACTGCGTTCATATCGCGCACGTAAATCGAGTCGTGCGTGAGAGTCAAAAGGCTGGCTTGCTCGCGCAGTTCTTCGTAGAGTTCGTGAAGTTGCCGGGCCGCATGGTTGAAGGACCGTCCCACAATGGCCAATTCGTCCTTCCCGGTCACGTTGATTTCGTGCTGAAAATCGCCGCGCGCGAGTGCGCCAGCGCCGGAGGCGAGTTCGGATAGCGGAACGGTAATGCTTCGAGTGAGATACCAGCCCAGCACAGCCGCCGCGAGCAGGGTTAGCAGAGCGGCGATAGGAACTACTATAAACAGGTTACGTCGTGCCTGGCTGGTCGTTTCGAGAGCAGCGCTTTGTGCTTCTGTCAGTTGGTGGTCAACCTTCTCGACCTCCGACAAGCTCAGATCACGCAGATCCTGAATTTGATGCCCCAAGCGCAGCCGAACAGCTGTCCAATCGCCTGCTTTGGCCAGTTCGTCCACGGTATCGAGCTGCGCCGGGAGAGCTGTCATTAGCGTCTGAAGTGCGCTGGAGCTCGTGCCGTTCTCGTCTAGTTCATGCGATGCCAGAAGCATTCTCCGGGCGCGTTCGGCATCGTCCAAAAATTTCTGGCGTAAGGATGCGGTGTGTTTGGCAAATTCACCGCTTTCCTCGCTATTTGCCATGACCGCAACTCTGTCCCTAAAGGTACCTATATCAACGTGGACGCGAACAATAGCCTGTAAGGTCTGGTCGGCTTGTCTAAGGCGGTAGGTGGAACCTTCCATTCGCCTGAACTGCCAAACTGCCACGGCATCAGACACGATCATCAGCACGATGATGGTCACAAAGCAGGCGGCCAGACGTGTGCCAATACCAAGGTCGCGCTGACGAAACCGACGCCCGACCCCGACGGCTTCTCGCTCCTTTTTTGTTCCACTCAGTTGCATTTGACCTTCGAATGCGAACTTCGCCTTTCGCATCTAGCGCGTGTTCCCTACCTTTTCAGGAGAGGGGCCGTTTGCCGTCACAGCAGATGTTTTGAGCATAGTCGCTAAACGCCTTTGCAACTCCTCGGCGCCCTGTGCGGCGGACTGTTTGTGAGTGAGCACTGCATGAACAGCTTCAAAATAGGCGCGTGACACCTCTGGATATATTTTGCCCGCCGGCTGAGATGGCCTCAACGCTAAGCCTTCATGCACTTGCAGAACGCGGGACAGGTAAGGGTTTGGACCGAAGACGTCAGCGTCCTTGTATAACGCTGGGATCGTAGGTGGCTCGGAGGACCTGCGGCAGCGTCTGGCCTGCCCCGCGGGGCCGGTGAGAAAACGGACGAGCATTGCAGCCTCGCGCGGATGACGCGAATAGCGCGAAACACCGTAGCCGTTTCCACCCAAGGTGGCTGCGAAGCCGGCGCGACCGCGGGGCAAAGGCGCTACGTCAAAGTGCCCTCTGGTTGGCGAATTCTCGGCACGGGCTGCCACGTACGCATTGGTCCAGTTGCGCATGAATGCAGTTTTTCCCGCTTGCCACATGTTAAATGCATCCCACTCTTTGTAGGCCGTCACTCCTGTCGGCGAAATGGATCCTGCCCAACGTGCTGCCATGCTCCACGCACGAATCGTGTTCGGGTTGTTGATCGTCACTTCCCCATTCTCGTCCAGAATGGTTCCGCCACCTTCGGACACTTGCCACTCCAATGCGTTGCAGGTCAATGCCTCAGACGGCGCACCTTCCCAAACGAAGCCCCAGAAGTCCTTGTTGCCGTTCGTGCGCTCGCCGGCTTGAATCCGTTTGGACATGGTTTCGAGTTCTTCCCAGGTTTTGGGTGGCGCTCCGTATCCGTACTTTGCCAGCAGATCAGTGCGGTAAAACAACAAGCCCTCGTTCAGGTTGTGCGGAAGAGCGATTAATTTGCCGTCCACGGTATAGTTGGCAATCAGCTCCGGAAAATGTGCAGCGATGTCTTCCTGCGGTACGTAAGGCTTCAGGTCAATGAGACCTTCGGCCAGAAGCCTGGGCCAGATTACGTCAACGGCGTAAACATCGGGCGCTTCTGCATGGCTGTCGAGCAGTCCGCGCCAAGTTGCGAGTTGCTCCACGGCTCCTTCCGGAGCGGGCATGATCTGAACTCGAATACCGGTTTCCCTCGTAAACTCTTCCACTTCCGGGGTGAGCCTTGGACCGGATGCGAGCCATCCTTGATCAATGATTGTGAGGAGGATGCCTGAAGCGCCATCACTTGAGTTATGGCAGTCTAGGGTGAAAATGATAAGAACAAGGCTAAACGCGAGCGAAAGGCACCGGAAGGAAAGCGGCGACAGCTTCGGTCCGCGAAGAGGCGACTTTTGCCCGGGTTTCATAGCCAATTCTCCTGACCTTGTCGGTGACTGTGAGTAATCGGTGCAGGAAAGGTGGAGGGCAATTCATCTGCAAGTCTACCTTGAACAGCGCCGGTTTTGAACAGTTGCCGGAGGTACTTTGATGTTTACCTTCCAGATTTGAAGGTTTAACTGCGTCCGATACCCGTTAAGCCATTTTAAGAGGTACGATAGACGCGAAAATGTCAATAGAGCGCCAATTCGAAAGGCCGGCCAAGATCAGCGGGGAACAGGCTGCCTCGGTTCGCAACGCGCTCGAATTCGTGATTTCAAGCGATGCGTTCGCCGGCAGCAAGCAGTGCCAGGACTTTCTGCGGTTGCTTGTAGAACGTGCATTATGGGGTGAACTGGATACGCTGTCTGAGCGAACCATCGGCGTAGAAATGTTTGGGCGTCCCGCCGATTATGACACGTCAAAAGATGCTATCGTTCGCCTGCGAGCAACAGAGGTTCGAAAAAGGCTGGCGCAATATTATGGCGAGGCTATTATTACACCGGTCGTGCGTATTGAACTTCCTCCCGGGTCGTACGTACCAGAGTTTCATTGGCCTCCGCGGACAAGCGATGAAGATGTGCCAGTACCCCCTGCACCTTCCGTGCCGGTTGCGCCAGCATGGCGCCATAAGTCAGTACTGGTGTTTCTCGCCGCACTGGGTGTTGTCAGCGTCGGTCTTCTAGCTTGGTTTCAGCTTCGCCCGAAACCTCACGAGATCACCGCGGTACGTCTGTCGCTGGGTCTGCCGGAGGGTGTGACGTTACATCGGCACTGGCATCCCTTCGAACACATTGCACTTTCACCCGATGGCCAGACGCTAGCCTTTGCAGCTACCGATGCATCGGGTCAAAGCTCTTTATGGATTAGGTCTTTGAGTTCCTCCGAAGCGCAACATGTTGACCAGAGTGAAGGAGCGCTTTTGCCCTTCTGGTCGCCGGATTCACAGTTCATTGGGTTCTGGGCCGGCGGCAAGCTGAAGAAGATTCGGGCATCGGGTGGAGGCATTGAAACGATCTACAGCGTTCCGGAGATAGCGCAAGGCGCTTGGGGCCCCGACGGCACTATTCTGTTTGCCAGGGCGGTAAACAGCCCAATCCTCCGCGTCGCCCCCGGAGGTGGAGTTGCCACAACTGTGACCTCGTTGCTCCCTGGACAGGTCAGTCAAATGTGGGTTCAGTTCCTGCCGGACGGCAAGCACTTCCTTTATTTAGCTCGCACTAGCCTGACTAGTGATGATCCGGGAGCGAAAATCTACGCTCAATCGTTGGATGGCGGAACTCCGATACCGCTGCTCACAAGCCAAAGCCGTGCCATAGCGGTAACCGACTATTTACTGTTCGCGCGAGACCAGACTCTTTTTGCCCAACGCATGGACTGGAAAGCTTTGCAGAAGATTGCTGAACCGACGTTGCTGGCAAGCAACGTCGCGGCTTCGCCAGCGTACCTGGGCACTTCCGAATTCACTGCGTCTCAAAACGGAGTCCTTATCTTTGGTACGGCGAGAGGCTCATCCTTCGATCAGTTCAACTGGTACTCCCGGGACGGCACTGTGTTTGGCAGCCTCGAACCGGTAATCGATTTTCAGCAGTTCACACTTTCGCCGGATGGAAAGCACTTGGCGCTGAATTCGTTTCATCAGCATGCTACCGGCAGTCTGTGGCTCATCGACATAGCGACTAATACCACGACCGCTCTGGCGACTGATCCGCACGCGCAGTCAGACCCTGTATGGTCGCCAGACTCGCGCTACATTGCGTTCAATCTTCTTCCTAACGGTGGATCCGATCCGCCATTCCTGGTCGAGAAGATTCAAATCGGAGGTCAGCAGCCAGAGAAAATCTATGGCGACAATGAAAGGCACTGGGTCGAAGACTGGTCTCGCGATGGGCGCTTCCTGATGACACATGACACAAAGACGTTTTCGATAATCCCTGTGACCGGCGACAGCAAGCCTAAAGCTCTGTATTCGTCCAAGTCTATTAAAGACGAATTTCACCTGTCTTCTGACGGAAAGCTGATTGCTTACGGTGAGAAACGCACGGAAAGATGGGAAGTTTTTGTCGCATCGTTCCCTTCATTTCAGAACATCAAGCAGGTGTCGGTAGCCGGGGGTGCCCAGCCACGATGGCGCGGCGACGGTCGAGAACTCTTCTTTCTTGACCTTGAAGGAAAAATGATGTCAGTGAGCGTGGAACGGGGCTCGCCTCCCAAAGCAGGTGTCCCCAGAAAGCTGTTCGATACGGGACTGGTACCGGATCCCACTGTCAACCAGTATGCAGTCACCGAGGACGGACTGAAGTTCCTAGTGCTCGAACCGCGCAAGGGTTTTCTCGAAACTTATTCGGTCGTTCTTAACTGGCCCGCGACCCTGAAATAGTATCTCGGAAAGCCGGTTCGACCAGTCATAGATTGGCGCACTTTCAAGTGAGCAGACCTCTGCGATGGCTATGGACGGGTCAAAAAGATCGGCAGGCCGAGTTTATGGTCGTACCTCGGTCGGTAACGTTCAGTGTTGTACATGGAGTCGATATCCACTTTCCGGGGCCCCAGCTTCGGATCAGGAATCGGCACCATCGCGTAGCAGCCTTCGTTAATCGCGGTCATCAGTCCTGACTTGCCTTCCTCAAGCGCGTCCATCGCCATACCCGCGAACGTAAATGCCACCATACGATCAATGGAATCCGGGCTGCCCGACCGCAGATCGTAGGTGAGATCGCTCACGACCGTCTCTTCACCGGTCGTGCGCTTGATCTCATCACTCAGGTCTTCTGCAACGCTCATTTTTTTGCGGTGACCGAACGCATCCGGTTCTCCGTATTCCTTCACAGTGTAGCCTTGCCACTCGGCGCCCTCCGATAGGATTACCAGCGAATAGTTGCTCGGATTGTTGCGCTTGTCATTGATGAGCAGGTCGATCAATTGTTTGAGATCAACCTTGTACTCGGGAATGCAGCAGCGCACCGCGGTTACGTACGCCGTGTACAGCGCGGTGTAGCCGGCATCGCGGCCAAACACCCGAAAGATGCCGATGCGTTCGTGCGAGCCCACGGTCGTCCGCTGGCGGTCGACAGCGTCCATCGCACGAGTAATCGCCGTTGAAAAACCGATGCAGTATTCCGTGTTCCGGACATCATTGTCCATCGTCTTTGGCACTGCGAGCACCTTCATGCCTTTGCGATCCAGTTCCGCAGCGTAGCTCAACGTATCATCACCACCAATCGCGATGAGGTAGTCGAGGCCGAGCGTCTCGATATTCTTCAGCACGGCCGGAGTCACATCGTAGACCGTTGTGGTCACGCCTTTCTTGGTCGATTCTTTCGCTTCGAATTTCTGGCCTTGCAGAACGGGAGGCAGATTCTTTATTTTGGTTGGATTCGTGCGCGAGCTGTGCAGGAACGTGCCCCCCGTGCGGTCGATGGTGCGTGTGTTCTCGCGATTGAGAGGCAGGATGTAGCGTGCCTTACGTGCCGGATCGTTCAGATCGACATGGGTCAATCCTTCCCAGCCCCGGCGAATGCCGATCACTTCACAGCCGATTTCCGCGCCGCGATAGACCACCGATTTGATTACCGAGTTCAATCCGGGGACATCGCCACCCCCGGTGAGTATGCCTACACGCTTCGTTGCCACGTATGACTCCTTAATTCGTTCGAATTAAAACGACGACGGATCGGGGTGCTACTTCATATATGGATGACTGCATCGGCAAACCACGATCTGAAAAATCCGCGGGACTTGCCAGGTCGGTGTCCACGATTCGTGACCAATTTCGGGGCTCACCTTCCTGGATTCGGAACCGCAGCGCTTCCCAGTACGCATTGATCATTACGTAGATATCATCATCAGCTTGGGAGGCGCCGTGCAAACAAAAGGCCAGGCCGCGCGAATCTGCCGATAGATCGACGGTAGCTCCAACGCCGTACCAGGAAATGTCCTCGCGCCAGAATCTGCTGCGACACAGAGAAGGATGAGCCTTCCGGAACGCAATCATCGATTTGAAGAACCGGAAGATATCCTGATTTGCCTCAAGCTGGCTCCAATCCAGCCAACTGGTTTCGTTATCCTGGTTGTAGGGATTGTTGTTGCCGAATTGCGTGTTAAGGAACTCGTCGCCAGCCCGGAACATCGGGATACCGTTCGACAGCAGAAGCAGGCAACAGAAGTTCTTAACCTGTTTGCGGCGCAGACCGAGAACCTCGGCCGGCGCGCCCTCGTCTCCTTCGTGTCCGCAGTTCCAACTGTAATTCGCGTCCATGCCATCCCGATTGGCATGGCCATTCCTCCAGTTGCGTTTGTGGTTGTAGGAAACGAGATCGTACAGCGTGAACCCGTCGTGGCAATCGATATAGTTAACCGTCTGGAAGGCATGATAGCAGTGCTCGCGACTATCCGGAAACAGATCATCGCTGCCATAAATGCGGCGCATGAGATCGGCGACCATACCAGCATCGCCCCTGACAAAGCGACGGACGTCGTCACGATAGCGAGCATTCCATTGCAGCCAGGTCGTGCCCGGAAATCCACGGCCCAGCTGGTAACAACCCACGTCCCAAGGCTCTGCGATCAAAGCCAATCGACCCAACTCCGGGTCGGCGGCGATTTCGGTGAATATGGGAGCATCTCCCCAATTCAGGGATCCATCGGCATTCCGGCTGAACACCGATGCCAGATCGAACCGGAAACCATCGATGTGCATCTCGTTCTTCCAATACCGCAGGCTGTCCATGACCATTTTCCGTACGTGAGGCTGGCTGAAATTAAACGTGTTGCCCGTGCCCGAGTAATTCGCGTAGGGGCTATTGGGGTCGGATGACAGCATGTAGTAACTGCTAGCATCAAACCCCTTGAAGCTATATGTAGGACCACAGCTGTCGCCCTCACAGGTGTGGTTGTACACAACATCAAGTACCACAAAGATCCCGGCTTTGTGGAAGGCCTTGACCATATTCTTGAACTCGAGATGTTGCTCATCATCTTCCGCACGGGCCGCATATTGCGCGTGAGGCGCGAAAAAGTTCAAGGGCATGTAGCCCCAATAGTCGCCTTCATGAGGATCGCGCTGGAATATGGGCATCAGTTCAACAACGTTGATGCCAAGGTCCTTGAGATAGCGAATCTTTTCGATCACGCCGGCGTACGTGCCGGTTCGGGATGGATGGACGCCGGAATTCGGATTGTTGGTAAACCCCTTGACGTGAAGTTCGTAGATGATCGCGTCCGCCTCAGGTCGAGGCGAAACATCTTCTCCCCAATCAAAAGCAATATCTTGCCTGGGCAAAATCCCCAACGACGACTTTCCGGCATTTGGGCCTGGCGCCATGGCCAGCTTGCGGTCGAATGTCGGCGGGAAGAAAACACCTTTCGCATAGGGATCGAGCAGAACCTTTTCGGGGTCAAACCGAGGCAGCCCTGCAACCGTAGGCCCTGAAACCGAGTACGCATAATAACGTGCATTACACATTTGATTGAGCGGGATTCTGCAATGCCAGATGCGCCCTGACTTGTTACGCAGACAGTCGAACTGGAATGTTAGGATCGGCTGCACTAAATCCTGAGCTGAATAAAACAACAGCGTCACAGTCTCGGCATGTTCAGCGTAAACGGCAAAATTGAATGCCTTCTCGTCCTCGACCCAACTAGCTCCGAGAGGCAAGGGGAGCCCTTCTTTTCCTGCCCACGTGCGATGTGGTTTGGATCCGGCCCCTAGAAGTGACCGTGCGTCGGAGGCGCGGTCGTTGGAGGTATTCGATTCGCGAAATCGGATGTTCACTGGTTTAAGACTCTAATGACACGCCGCGTCGTCCTCAAAGGTACCGCCGGCAAACATTTGCGCCAGAAATTGACCGCAATGCATCATCTTCTGAGCTTCGTCATCGTCCTTTAGTGGATGTTCAGAAGTAGTTAAGTTTACGGCCCTCATTTCATTCCGGGCATCGACGAAGCTATCGGCCCAGGCCCGCAAATTGTTGAACTCGTTCGTGAGCAACTCGAGCCCGCGGTGGTCAGACTCGGTCGAGGCTGCCGCCGTAGCTAAAGCAATGCTATCCGCAGCTCGACCTTCGTATGCCCGAATTGAGTTTCCCGCCATAGCCTTTCCCACGGGATACCCATTCTCCACGACCACCTGCAACGTCCCACCCCATTCTCTTATCGAGGCCATTGCCTCGATCGCTGCCCGCGTGAACGCCGGTGAAAAGCCGGATTTGCGAGCGGTCTCGCGGGCCGGTTCGGAAGCGTCATGTAGGGCGAGCGTCAGAATGATTCGGTCCTCCTCAAAGCTGAGAGAGCCTCTTGTGATTCGCGCCAGGTCCTGCACGTCTACGAACACGCCCCCATGGCTTCGAATGACTGCCGCTTGGCCCTGGTAGCCTTGCACCGAGAGCGTTTCTCTCTGGACCGGCGTCTGCGCCGGTGTCATGACTGCCGACATTAGCATTGCACCGACGATCACAATCCGCTTCATGATGCTGAACATCGAGTACTCCCTATGAAATCGCGGTCGAAGAGCAGCGCGCCTCATTGCTGAGGAGGTTCTGCCGCGTTACTTCCCGGCACGGTGTATTGTGCCTGCGTGAGCGGAGGAAGTGACACTTCCACATTCATATCCATCAGCAAGTCGATGCGACGATCCAACTGAAAGAACTTCGTCACTGTAAGGGCCGGAAGCACCTTGTTGAACTTCTTGTAATACTTCTTCTTCAACCCAGCCAGACGAGATTCGCAGTCCAGCATTTGCTCTGCCATCGCTTTGGCCTCGGCGTCGCTCAGGTTCGGGTACTTCTGGGTGTACTGCTTTATAACGGCAGCGCGGCGATCATCCACCCTCGACCGTTCGTACTCGTATTGCTGGTAGATCGGCCAGAATGCCGCGCCGTCTTTGTCGTTGAAATTCATTCCTGTTGTGATGAGGGTAGTCCTGTCTGCCTTCATATTGGCCCTCACTACTGCGATGGTGGAGTCGATGGCGGGCTCCTGATCTTGAGCACGACCGACAGAGCAAAATGCAAGCATCGCAAACGTAACCACGAGTAACGCAGAATTCTTCATCATTGACTGAACTCCTGAGCCGCTTGCTTCGTGTCATTCGCGGGCGCAGCGGCGCTGTGCGCTCGACAAACTGTGCGAACGGCTCCTTGAAAGGACAGCAGAGCACTTGCACCGGATGATGTAGGCACGCCACTTGCCGAACTCATCTCAGAACCAGATCTTTTCTTATGTGGTGGTTCGGCAATATACCCTGGTCCCGCACGACCATATCGTGCCCGGTAACGGGCATGCGGACCTCATCTGGTCACGGAACCGCATCGAATCGAGAATCATTTTGTTACGGTGCAGTGGAGTATTCGCGGGAGCCCTGTTCGCCGTGGGTCGGCTCTACCGCCGGATCTAGCTGCGGCGCTATTTTCCCCGGCGCCTCGGTCCTCTTCATCACGACCATGCACAGCGCCCCCACCCCTGACCAGAAAACGGTGCGCGCACGGCGGCACAATGCCAGCGTTAATCCTGTGGTGCTGGTCACACCGAACATCTTTGCGATGAGCATACTCCCACCTTCATAGGTACCGAAGTTGCCCGGATTCAGCGCACCCACGAGGTTGATCACCTTCGTTAGACCTTCCACGATGAAAGCGCCACCCAGAGTGAATCCCGCTCCCATAAACCGCAGGATGATGTAGACCTCCAGGACCGCCAGCATGTGCCACAGGAGATTGAACATCAATGTTGCCCAGAACGCGGCTGGCGCTTCGCTATGAAAAAAGAGGAGGTTGTGTTCGGCCGAGTCGATGATCGGCTCTTTGCTGCTGACCCATGTATGAAGCCGCGGAAATCGCCCAATCGCTCGAATTGCGTTTCCCATCAAGGGCCAGCGGTGTGCTAGCGCCACAGCCGCTAAGATCACCACTGACGTCAGCCCTGCGATGAGCAGAACTGCATACACTCGCCATCTAACAGAAACAGGGGCAAGCATTAGAGTGGCTACGATGCCCAAAACCGTGACCACTACGGCGCTGAAGGTATGCAATCCCCCGTCAATGGCGCCCGCTGAGAGTCCACTCGATACCGGGACTGTGGAACCCAACAGCGATATGCGCATCCCCTCGCCAAGTACCTTTCCAGCGACACCAAATTGTCCAAAAGCGTCAGAGACCAACTGCGCGACGAAACTGCGGGACCAGGAAAGTCCACTGATATTGCATGTAAACGCCTGTCTCCAGGCGCAAGTCTTGATGAACTGAGAGAACCCTCCCAGAATGACGATCAGAGCGAGGCCCCAGCCGACGGCCTCGAGTTGTTTCCACACGACCCCCGGGCCGGCTCGAAACACCAGGTAGCCGAGTAAACCAAGGCCGAGCAGAGCTGCGAAAAATCGAAGAGAGAGCTGAATGAGAGACTTTAGTCTGGGCGCGATACTGCGCGCCTGCTTGAGGACTCTCTTCCACCTGTTCGCCTTCTTCGGTTTGTGCGTCTGCGGGACCTCTAGCAGCGCACATTCCATCACTGAGTTACCAGCACCCACGTCGCTCTCCCCATTTCCAGCGATTTACGTACCTGGACACTGAGGAAGAGCAGATGGATTGCCAATCGAGATGTCCGCTTAAAGGCATTAATCTCGCTTATTTCATTCGCTTATTTCAGAGGAGCCAACGAATTCGGCGTGCCCTGCCTAGGGCAGTGCCTCCATGTGGGCATTGATGGAAGGACGCACGCGGCGAAAATTCTGGTATCCACGAAAAATGCCGTGACTCTTGTTTGGCCCAATGAGTGAGACCTAATCGTTCTGGATGAGAACGCTTTCGATCGCCTGCTCGGGAGCGGCGGCACGCAGCAATGAGTTCACAGCCGTTCTGGAACAGGCAAACGCCGACCGAGAGCGGCCATCGGCCGTAGCACGAGTGAACCGCGCCTCATCCTTTTTGTTCAGTAGCGCGCAACCCCGTCATCGACTCGATGCGAATGCGAAAAAAGAGCGGCTCGATGGATTTATCGCCCACTCTCATTTGCCGCTCACCCAATGCGTTAAGCCACCAATGACTGCGTTTTGCCAGCAGTAAACTCGCATGTTTACGCTCGGCTGCGTATTGCGGCCCGGGTAATTCCTCATATTCTCCGTTGACAATGACGCTGATCCACTCGCCCTGATCCTGTGCCTGGTCCATTTGCACACACACTTTGGGATTGGCACGCATCCACTTCACTTTCTGCCCAAACGTCGAGAAAACGTACAGGTAACCGTCTTCGCAGGCAAAATGAATGGGAACCACATACGGCTGGTTCTCATACGAGCAGCCCAGCCGGCCCAGAGAAGCATGCTCAAGAACCGCCTTGCATTCCTCTGCTGCCATTTCGTTGACTTCCATGATGGTTTCCTCCGAGCTTACGACGGACCGAGAGCGTTGCTAACGAACTCTTGTGCTTCGCGAATGATCACATTCAGATGCGACTGGTTTTCGAAGGATTCAGCGTAGATTTTGTAGACGTTTTCGGTGCCGGATGGCCGCGCGGCAAACCAGCCAGACTTCGCCACCACTTTCACTCCGCCAATGGGAGCGTGGTTGCCCGGGGCTTTGGTTAACTTGGCAACAATGGGTTCCCCCGCTAATTCTGTTTCTTTCACCGAATCAGCTGAGAGCTTCTGCAGTTTCCGTTTTTGGTCAGGCGACGCCGGCGCATCGATGCGGGTATAAAGAGGACTTCCAAACTCCGCGGTCAGTTCACGGTAATGCAGGGCGGGATCTTTTCCGGTTCGAGCGGTGATCTCTGCGGCAAGAAGATCCATAATCAGTCCGTCCTTGTCTGTCGTCCACACCTCACCGTTGCGGCGCAGGAAGCTTGCACCCGCACTCTCTTCTCCGCCAAAACAGATGGAACTATCGATCAGTCCGGACACAAACCACTTGAAGCCTACAGGCACTTCGTACAACTGACGTCGGAGTTTCTCTACAACACGGTCTATCATACAGCTGCTTACTAACGTTTTTCCGACTGCGCATTTGGCGCTCCACTCTGGCCGATTTGTCAGCAGATAGTGGATCGCTACGGCCAGGAAGTCGTTCGGTTTCATCAAACCTGACGTTGCTGTCACAATGCCGTGACGATCGGAGTCGGGGTCGTTGGCGAAGGCCACCTGGTACTGACCTTTCAGGCCGACTAACCTAGCCATCGCATAGGGGCTCGAGCAATCCATTCGGATCCTGCCGTCATGATCGACAGGCATGAAGGAAAACGTGGGATCCATCGTGGGATTTACGACCGTGACATCTATTCTGTAGATGGAGTTGATTGGTTCCCAGTAACGGAGGGCGGCCCACCCAGCGGGTCAACAGCCAATCTGAGGCCCGCATCGCGAATGGCATTCATATCGACGACATTCTTCAGATCTTGCACGTACGGCAACACGAAATTAGCCTCGCGAGTGGAAGGCGCTTTGGCTGCCTTCTCGTATGGAATCCGTTTTACTTCGCGATTCCCAGCTCGCAACAGATCGTTCGCCCGATCCTGTATCCAACGCGTGACCTCAGTATCCGCAGGGCCGCCGTTCGGCAGGTTGTACTTGAAACCACCATCTTCCGGAGGATTGTGGGAAGGCGTGATGACGATGCCGTCAGCCAAACCAACTTGTCGAGTGCCGTTGTACACCAGAATGGCATGTGAGATAACCGGCGTTGGTGTGACGCCATTGTTCTCTTGAATGATGACCTCGACATTATTCGCGGCGAGAACTTCCAGCGCCGAACGCTCTGCAGGCGAGGACAGGGCGTGCGTGTCCTTCCCCATGTACAGGGAGCCCGTAATCCCTTGCGTCTTGCGGTAATCGCAGATCGCCTGGGCAATGGCGAGAACGTGCGATTCAGTGAACGTGCCGTTTAAAGACGTTCCGCGGTGGCCGCTTGTTCCAAACGCAACCAACTGGTTGGCATCTTCGAGATCCGGCCTGCGGTCAAAGTACTCCTTCTCCAATCTAGCCAGGTCCACAAGCATTTCCCTTGGAGCGGGTTTCCCGGCCAGCGGTGAAATCCTGCACCCGCTCAACTCTGTTGCCGGCTGTTTCTTTTCCAACGCACTTGACATCCTTGCACTCTCCGATATCGTCATCCCAATTGGGCGATCGTGCGGTCACATGGCTGCCCAAACCGGACTTGAACGAGGATATTCCTTTGTCGATGAACTGACAGTGCAGATGGGTTGCCAAACGGCCTCTCCTTAACGCTTCATTCCCCATCAATCTCGCGCACATGAGCTGTGCCACGATGCCCGGCCTTGGGCAGTGACTCGATCTGGGCAGAGGCTCGAAGGACAAAGACCGCAGACATTGTGGCGCTACGGGGACATACCACCGTTCTCGATTGGCACACTGCGTGCAAACTGTAGAGAGTTCATGTGCGCACGCCAAGCCCGTCGGAGAAGTAGGGGTGCGATGCACTTGATCCCGGCTCTCCCCAAGCAGTTACGGATCAAGTCCGGGGCACCTCATCCGGCGGTTCTTAGGACGGCAAGAGCGGCGTTTTAATATGTCACTCCTCGCAACGGCTCTGAAACCACGGTCGATATTGATCGCAACAGATTTCTCTGAGGCTTCTGAAAAGGCGCTGCGCTATTCACTGGCACTCGCTCGGTTCTATGAGTCGAAGTTTTGCTTGGCACACGTGGTGTCCTCCCTCGGTCTAACCATGGCAGGTCCTGCCGCGATTGCTGCCTGTGAAGAGGCAGTAGCGCGCGAGGCCGCGGACTTGGAGGACTCGCTGATTCAAACCGGCGCTCTCAGTGGCATTCAACACAAATTCATCGTTCGGAAGGGTGAACTGTGGCCGGAATTGCGAGAGATCATCCAACAAGAGAACGCAGATCTCCTCGTGGTCGGCACTCACGGAAGGCATGGCGTAGCCAAGCTGTTCTTCGGCTCTATCGCAGAACAGATCTTCCGTCAGGCAGATTGTCCAGTCTTGACGTTTGGGCCACACACCGATGGCCGCCCCTGGTTTGGAATATCCTCCACGCAGCGTGCATTCCTGTTTGCGACGGACTTCGGACCCGCATCTCTCCACGGCCTGCCCCAAGCCATTGCGGCTGCCAATCAGTTCGGAGCCAAACTCGCTTTTCTTAGTATCGTTCCAGCCGCGCCGTCACACACTGACGAAGGGCTGAAGAACTGGCAAGCGGATGCGTACATGAGAACCCAGCAGCGCTTGACAGAACTCGCCGACGATGCCGGGCTCGACCTGAGACCTGAGTCATACGCGGAATTCGAATCAGAGCGGCCGGTAAGCGAGAAAATCCTCGAAACTGCTGACAAACTCCGAGCGGACCTTATTATTATGGGGCTCCATGATTCGGCCTGCACAGAAGTGATCTCGCACCTGGATCTTGCCACTACCTATGACGTGGTTTGCCAGGCTTCCAGTCCCGTACTTACGGTTAACTGTTTTTCAGGGTATGACGTTCGACCGCGGCCGACCGAAGTAACAGCGTCGCCTTTGTCGGAGACTGATGGGGTCCGTGGCGACGGGTTCGGAATGAAGTGGTAAACGAGGGCGTGACGGACCGTCGACCAGGTGAGTGACCGCCGCAAACAAAAGGCCAATGGATACACCCGCCATCAGCATGCCTACCATGCTTTCGAGCGGGCCCAACAGGCGCCACTTCGACGGAAGGACCACATCCCCGTATCCAACTGTCGCATAGCTGCTCGCCGAGAAGTAAAACCCAGATTCCCAGGACGGAAGGCAAAGCCACCGATAGCAACCCGCCCACAGCAGAATAACGATTCCATGCAGCATTAAAACCGCTACTGTGGTTTGCATGACGAGCGCAGCGCAGTGAAACACCCGTACCTTTTGAGTCTCTCTTGGAATGTTTCTTATCCAAATGATGAGCGCTGCTGCGCCCCCACACTGAATAGTGAGGGTAATTAACACCAGAAGAACAGCTGCACCGCTTTGTTGGAGGAAAGTCATTTTCCAGATCGTTCTCTAAATAGAACCTGAAGGCATGCTCTCACTCAGCTGGTTTCCCAAAAACATACAGATGCAGCGTCAGAGATGCCCGTCGCCCAGCGAAGTCAATTTGCGGTGCGCGCACAGCCCAGAGAGTGGATGGTTAGCCGAAGGTCTAGCAGCGCACAATGTTATCGCCCTGAATCCCCTTCATCGCGTTGCGGGTATCCACCACCAAGGATGCGTGTTGTGCGATCCAGGCGTAATCGTAATCCGAATGGTCTGTGACGATCAGCACACAGTCGCATTTCGAGACGTCCTCGACGGGCACGCATTTCATCTGCAGATCGTAATGGCGCCCTTTGCCGATAAACGGAAAATAGGGGTCGTTGTAGCTGACTTGAGCGCCATCCTTCTGCAGCAGCTCAATAATGGTGAGGGCCGGCGACTCGCGCAGGTCATCGATGTCTTTCTTGTAGGCCACTCCGAGCACCAACACTTTGGCGCCGTTAAGAGCTTTGCGTTGTCGATTCAGAGCCCTGGCGACGGATGAAACCACGTGATAGGGCATGGCACTGTTGATCTCTCCGGCCAGTTCGATGAAGCGTGTCTGGAAATCCCATTCTTTCGCCTTCCATGAAAGGTAATACGGATCGACGGGGATACAGTGTCCGCCAAGGCCCGGGCCAGGGTAAAAGGGTTGAAAGCCGAATGGCTTGGTGGAGGCAGCCTCGATGACTTCCCAAATATCCAATCCCATGCGCAATGACAAGAGCTTCAATTCATTGACTAGGGCGATGTTCACGCAGCGGTAAATGTTTTCCAGCAGCTTAGTCATTTCGGCTACTGCGGGCGAAGACACCGGAACGGTTCGATTAAAGATTGTTCCGTAGAGTGCCGCGGCCAGCTCGGAGGCTTGCGAATTAAGGCCTCCTACGACTTTCGGGATGTCACGTCGCGCGATGCTGTCATTACCTGGGTCTTCTCGTTCCGGGGAAAAGGCGACAAAAAACTCATTCTCTCCGTTAGCCGTGGTCTCGCGGGCGGCCTTCAACCCGCAACCATTGCCTTGCTCCAAAATTGGTACAAGAACTTCCTCCGTCGTGCCGGGATAGGTCGTGCTCTCGAGGACCACCAATTGACCGGCGCGTAAGTAGGGTGCTATGGCCCTCGCGGTGTCAGTAATGAAGCTGAGATCCGGTTCCCGATACTCGTCCAGAGGTGTGGGCACACAGATGATGATGGTATCCATTTCTGTCAGGCTCGAAAACTCTGCGGTCGCACAGAAACCTTGCGAGCGCGCCGCCTGGATCTCTGTAGGCGGAATTCGACAGATGTAAGATCCGCCTGAGCTGAGAGTTGCGACCTTATGCTGGTCGATGTCAAAACCCGTTACTCGAAACTTCGCTTCGGTGTAGAGCAAAGCGAGGGGCAGGCCGACGTAACCGAGCCCGATGATGCCTACCCGCGCTTGCCGGGTTTCAACATTGGTTTTCAGCTCTGAAAATAGACTGGCTGCGCTGCAAGTAATCATGATGATGTCCTCTATGAACAATCAGTTCCCGCTAATGGGAGTAATCAAACTCTACGGTCGTTAGCTCGGCTGCTGGCATCGGCTCGGGTGTTACAGGAGATTCCCACTTAATCAGCTTCAGATCCAACACAAAGATCGAGTAGATCACGGGGACCAGCAGCAGCGTCACAAAGGTCGCGATCGTCAGGCCACCAATCTGCGCGTAGCAGAGAGGTTCCCATAGAGGTCCCCCGTGCATAGCCAGCGGTATGAGTCCGAGCACAGTCGCACCGACCGTAATCATCACGGGGCGCAGTCGCACGATGCCCGCATCGAGCAGCGCTTCCCGTAAGGGTTCTCCTCTTTCGTGTGCTTCTTCGATGAAATCGAATAGCACGATGACGTGGCTAACGATCACGCCTACCAGGCTTGCAACCCCTAGAAATCCCATGAATCCGAAGGGCTGACCCATGATCACGAGTCCCGCGAACGCCCCGGTCATTCCATACGGGATCGCCGCGAACACTAAAAATGGCTTCACTGCGTTTTTGAACTGCATGACCAAGGCAATGTAGATCAGCAGTACAGAAATCGCCATGACCACGTCAAGTTGCTTGAACCCTTTCTGCTGTTCGTCGTATTCGCCTCCAATCTCGAGAAAATAGCCGGGAGGCAGGTTCTTCTGAAACTCCTTGATTTTCGGCAACAGCGGCGTGAGCACTTGAGATGGTAAGACACCCGGGATCGGGAACGTGGATACCGTAACCGTCCGAAACTGATTGCGGCGCTTAATTTTCGAGACCGCTATTTCCGTGGTGACGTTCGATACCTGCCTCAGAGGCACACGCTGATTGCTGGTCAAGGAGTATACGTAGGCATTTTGTACATCCGACAGTCCGGCGCGGTCTTCCATCCGCAAACGGACGGCGATCGGGATTTGTTTGTCAGCTTCCCTGTAAGTTGAGACAGGTAATCCGCTCATCGCTGCGGCTGATGAGAGGGCTATATCGAGATTCGTGACGCCGGAAAGGTTTGCGCGATCCGGGTCCACCTTCAGCCGGACATTCATAGCAGGTTCGCCCCAGTCGTCCCGTACCCGAGTCGCGTTTGGCTGGGCGCGAAACGTTGCCTGAAGTTCTCCAGAGAGACGGTGCAGAACTTCTATCTCCGGACCGGAAATTCGAACAGAGACTGGAATGCCGACTGGCTTGCCGGTTTCGAGTTGCCGGACATCAATCCGGGCGCCGGGGACTTCGCGGCTCAACGCCGTCTGCAGCGGGCCAACGAATTCGTTAGTGAAGTGCTTGTCGGAAACCTCAACGAGGATTTGCGCATAATTGAGTTGTTGCCGCTCGGGGTCAACCGAGAACCAGAATCTCGGGCCTCCGCCGCCGACGAATGTGGTCAGCGACTTTAGAACATCTTTGTGATGATGTTCGTTTCCAAATCGTTCTGCCTCTTGCCGAATGACTGTCTCTGCCCGCTGTGTTACCGCGTCGGTTGCGCCCAGCGGGGCGTCGGGCGGAAGCCAGACATCCACGTACGATAAGTAGGAGAGGTCCTTGGGGAAGAACTGCGGCTTCAGCATGGTGAAAAGAAAGCCTCCCACCACGAGAACAATAAGCGACGAGGCGAACGTCCCCCAGCGATGTTCCAGCGCGAAATTTCCCACCCGATAGTAGAGCGCCGGGAAGCCGTGCTTTCGTCGCTCGGACATGGGCTGCTCCAATTGCTTGGGCGGTTTGATCAGATAGTATGCAATCAACGGGATGAAGGTGAAAGAAACAACAACTGACGCGATCAGGGTGCAAGTCATTACGACAGGCAGGCTGTAAAGGAAAAATCCCGTATCGCCCGTCAGCATCAGGAACGGGAGGTAAGCGACGATGTTAGTGATCGTGGCAAATATAATCGCCTTCGCCAGTTTCGTCGGCCCGATCCAGGATGCCAGATCGCGCGGCGAACCAGAAGCCAATTCGCGCTTGATCGCATCGCCTGCGACCACAGGCATATCAACCAACAATCCTAGAGCGATGATCAGGGTCGCGATGGAAACTTGTTGAATGTCAATTCCAAGAACGTGAACGATCCCGAAGGTCATCGCGAGCGTCAGAGGAATGGATGCCGCCATCAGCATGGCTGCACGCCAGTCCCAGAATCCAACCAATGCGACGATTACTACCAGAACGATGGCTTCGTACAGACTGCCCATCAACAGGCTCACAAGTTCCTTTACTTGCCTGGGCTGGTCCGACGTGCGAGCTACAATGAGGTCCGCCGGCAGTTGCGGGCGAACATTTGCCAGAGCTTTATCTACCGCCTCTCCGAACTTGAATATTTGTTCGCCCGATCTCATTTGCACGGCCAGTGTAATGGCTCGATTACGCTGCCAATTTCCCTCTCCGTTGCGAGAGACCATGTAATTCAGGTACCGAGTAGGTGTCTGATATGCGCGCGATATGTCCACGAGATCGCGCAAGTAGAGCGGCGCTCCATTAGACGAGCCTGCCAGAAGCACGTTGCCGATGTCTTTGGTGCTTTTGAACTCGGCGGTCGCGTCAACCAGGACATTGCGCGATTGGGTCTGGACAATTCCGCCTGGAGCCGTGACATTCCTCGCGTTTAGAATGTCTTTGATCTTGGTCGGCTGCAATTTCAAGGCTGAAAGCCGCTCGTCCGAATATTCCAGATAAATCTCTTCCGGCAGAACGCCTACGCGTTGGACTTTCGCAACCTCGGGTACGCGTTGCAGCGTACGTTGAATCAGGTCAGTAAAGTCATCCAGTTGGCGATAGGAATACCGGTTACTTGCCACTTCCGCGATACGGTCCTTGGTGCCTTTTGGATCGCGAATAATAATCGGACCCCAAGCGTCGGGGTGAAAGTCATATTCTTGCAGTCTCTTCTCAATGAACTGACGTCCGTAAGCGCGGATTTGATCGTCTGACTTCGTGGTCGAAAAATCGATGCCGGAACAACTTCCGACGGAGACCGATCGAACATCATGTGCAAACCCATCTCGCTCAGACTGCGTCCCCAACATCAAAAATGGCCGATCAAAAACGGCGGGCGACACGGATGCCGAGTAACAGTAGAGAACGGCGACGCGCCCCGCCGTCGTACTTTGGCGAACCTTCTCCACCGCATCCTGCACACCGCGCGCGCGCAACGCGATCTCGAGCTCGGGCACAGTCGGACTGGCGACGGTCAGCATCAGGGCTGCCGTATCTCCGAAGTCGCTGATCCACGTGATAGGTCCAGCACCATCGGGAAGGTCAGTGACCTGGTTCAGTCGTTGCCCAATGTCCTGGAATTCCTGCTGGGTGTTCTTGATGTTGTCCAATAACCTGACTTGCACAACAGAAATGTTGTCCTGAGTCGTGGACTCCACACGATCCACCTTGCTGTTTCCAGTGATGGCTTGCTCGACCTTCCGCGTAACCAACTGCTCGACCTTGTCTGCGGAAATACCCGGCCACGGAGTGATTGCAAGCGCGATGCGTACAGGTATGTCTGGATCCTTCCGCTTGGGCATATTCATGTAACCAAATACGCCCCAGGCCAGCGTGGCCAGCAAGGCGACCAACGCAATCTGCCGGTTGTTGACAAAGAATCGTGCAATGTTACGACTGTTATTGGGGTTCTCAGCTTTCATTGAAGGACCTCTACCGGCTGCCCATCCTTAAGCAGATTGGCGCCAGTGGTGATGATGCGATCTCCTGCTTGTAGCCCATTGACTACGCTGATATCGGTTCCATTGACCGCGCCGATTTCTATACTGTGCAGACGGGCGACTTCGCCTGCACTCGACTCCGAGACAACGAACACGCCATATTTACCGTCCTTTGCTTGCACAACCGCGGAGAGCGGAACCAGCAGCGCGGAGGGTCGAATCTCGCCACGAGCATTCGTCAGTTGCAGAGAACCAATCATGCCCACCTTCAGCAAGTGGTCGTGATTTGGTATGGAAACCTCGACCTCGAAGTTTCGAGTAACCGCGTCCGCCGCCGATGATATGCGGCTGATCCGCGCGTGGAAGGTGCGCGTGGGGAATGCGTCGATCCCAACCTCAACTGGCTGGCCGAGTTTCACGGAGCGGACAACCGTGTCGGGAACGCCAACGACGATCTTCACCACATCGCTTTTGGCGAGCGCGAATGCGGGAATTCCAGGACCAACGAAGGCGCCCATCTCTATGGTTTTTTTCACGATATCGCCATCGAAGGGCGCAATCAGAGACGTGTCTCGCAAGGCTATTTCTGCTTCGCTCGTCAAAGCACGTGCGGAGTTCAGTTGGTCCTGGCTTGAGTCGTATTGGGCGCGAGCGGAATCAAAATCTGGTTTCGTGAGGCTCTGGCTGTCATACAGGTGCGTGGCGCGATCAAAGTCGAGCTTTGCTTTCTGAAAGACAGCTTCCGCGGCTGCCGCTTGCGACGATGCCTGCCGTACTTTGTCTTCGTATTCCGAGGATCGGATGCGGACAAGCACGGCACCCCTGCTTACTCGATCCCCTTCGTCGAGGTCGCGCATTCTGCCATCCTGCCCGGGCACTTGCTTGAGAGAAATGACGTATCCAGGAATTCTGAATGACAGGGGAACTTCCGAATCCGGCGTAACGACCGCCGAGAAACGCATGCCGTCGGCGTTCAAGCCCGCTTGCTTCTCAATGGCTTCGGCCTGGACCCCCTGAGGAGGCTGGTTGAGTGGCTTATGACGACCACATCCGGCCATGACGAACATCAATGAAAAGATTGCGATTGTTTTTCTCACGTTTATTCCTCTCCCATCGCGCGGCGCAAATCTGCAAGGGAACTCCAGTAAGAAGAGAGCGCCTGCTGATACTGAAAAGCGGTTTCCGAACTTCGAGCTTGAGCTTGTAAGAGTTCTTTTACGAGTGCTGCTTGTTCTTGGTACTTGTTGCTGGTGACGCGAAGCTCCTCGGCTGCGGCTTCATGACCGGTGCGGGTGGCCTTCAACAGCAACGTAGCCTCTTTCCACTTGCGGTACTTCAACCCGACTTCAACCCCGATCTGTGATTCTGCCTCTTGTGCACCGTTACGCGCCTGCGCCAGTGTGTTCGATTTCTCGCGTACTCGATTGTGGCGGCGTCCCCAATCGAATGGCTCCCAAGTCAACGCAAAGCCAGCCACACCGACGTTGGTCGGAAGGACTTGCACATTCTGAATTCCCATATAGCTGACTGCGATACCGAAATCGGGTATGTACTCGGCTTTGGCGATGCGGCGGTCGTAGTTGGCTTGTTTTTCCTTCAAATGCGCCTGGCGGATCTCAGGCCGGCTCTGTGACGCTTGTCGTCGAGCCTCTTCCAAAGTCAGAGTCGTCGTGTCCTCCTCAGGCATGAAATCAACTCGAAACGGAGTTTCAAGATCCCGCGCCAACAGCTGATTTAAGTGCTCGTGCTGTGTGGCAAGTCCGTTTTCGGAGACTGACAAGTCGTACTGCGCCCTGGTTAACCGTGCATCGACCTCCAATGCGTCTCCTTTAAGTACGGTCTTCTCGCCGATGTAACGCAGCGTAACTCGGTGCGCCTCTTGCAGCGTCTTTACTGCTTCCCCCGCCGCATCCACAGCGGCTTGAGTCGCGACTAGCTCGACGTATGCACTTCGCACCTCGGCCGCGATCTTCTGGCGTTCTGCGCGAACGTCTTCTTTAGCGATCTCGCGCCCAAGTTCTGTGGCGCGAATTCCCAGCCCGATTTTGTACTGCTGCGACAAGGGCACATCCATGCCGCCAGTCATGTAGGCGGTTAACTGTGCTGGGGTGTGAACCTTGGCATTTGTTGAAGGAATGGGCCCGGTCCCCGGATACGTTCCGAAGACTCCCTTGGCAAAAGTGAAGTCAAATGGCTGCAGTAGTTCGCCACCCAGTACAGAGAATTGGAAATGTGGCAGCCGCCTGCTGCGAATCGTGCTGACCTGGAAGTCATATTTTTGCGCTTCCAATACCGAGTTCTTCACGACTCGATTGTTCGAGAGTGCAATGGAGACTGCGTCGTCAAGCGTAAGAAGGGGAACGTCCTGCGTAGCTTGTTGAGCAAGCGACCCGATCGGTGACGCAAATACAAGAATTGCAAGAAGCAGTGCGAAATGGTTTGATTTCATGATTCTTCTACCTGGAACTTCGGCTGAGGCCTATCGGCACTTTGAACTTGAGCGAATCGTGTTGTCGCTCGTATGCACCCAAGATTGCAGGTGCCGTGCCAACCAAGAGTTCCTTGCAAGTTCTTGAATCAGAAGTGCGGGCGTCCAAGAATGCTGCAGAGTGCCCGTATCCGGTCGATAAGCGCTGCCCTCATGCGGGCACTGGCCGCATGGGCCAGCGTTTCAACATACTCCGAGAACGATGAGGTCCTGTTCCGGGTGACACTCTGAAGATAAGATCCGACTCGCGGTCAAGGCATTCGTCGATTGCCGGTTGGACTTAGATATTCGCGCGTTGTTTTTGGATTGGGAGCTCAATGGAAGAAATGAGCCAAGGTCAAAACCAATCGAGACCCGCCAAGGTTAGGGCTGCACGTTGAACAGGCCTTCTAAGACGGGTGCGGAGATGAGTAAAACAGAATGCCCGCGAGCGCTTCCATTTAAGCTCACCAGCATTGCCCTGGTGCCGAGAATGAAAGCGTCGCGAGCATGACGAGGCAGTGGAACTGGTTGACTCCGAGAATGCCCTAATTCCGATGTTGGCCCGCAACGAGCGCCAATCATTGTGGTCAGCAAGCCTGAATGCGGTATACACCGGCAGAGAATCGGGCGTTCCTGTTTAGGCGCACTTCGGCAGCTCAGCAAGAATCGGGGCACCTAATTAGCACGTCCGTTAGAAGTGCCCGACATTTCCCTGCGAATTGCCTTTACCAACTCACCGGTAGCTCAAGCCGTTCGCAAACGTCCCTGGAGTACGAAGTCTCAGCAACGAACTGAGCTCCGAGTCTTTTGAGAAACAAAAGCACCTCTTCCCCGACGGCGTCGATAAACATCACGTCCGTAAGATCGACAACCAATTCCAGTTTGCTATCGCAGCGCGTGACGAGCCTGCGGACTTCCTCGGCTTCCTCGCCGGTGAATCGTCCTTCGAGCCGGCAAATCAAAGCATGTTCTAATTGTTGCGTTCCGACACGTAGCATCATGGACCCTCTACATTCATTAGCAGCCTCAAATGGTTGGCTATACTCATGCTTGCATGCGTTTTGCCAAGCATTTTTGCCGCAACATATTGAGACTAAAGGCTCTTTCGGGCGGTATGCCGGGCTTCATAACGGGCACTGCCAGCATGAGGGCAGCCCCCGCGCGGGCTAAGAAGCAAGGCGGCTGAGGCAGCCGCGTTGAAGGGTGGAAAGAAGGGTGACTTCTAAAATGTAAATACCAGTCCGGCGGAAGGCACGGCGCAATGAGTGTACTTTTCGACCTTGAGGCTGGTCATCTCGAAATCGTGGATCTTATAGATGAATCCGCGATACTGTGCGCGCAAGGCGATATGTTTGGCCATCGGCACGTCGAACCCACCGCCATAAACCAAGGCACCTCGGGTTTGTTCGTTATTCACAGATCCCCCACGTGGATCGAAGAACATGGCTCCGCCTCCCGCGAGCACGAATGGACATACGATCTTGACGCCAGGCATCTTGAAGGAAGCAAGCTTCACAACAGCGGCGCCAGTCGCGACGTGAACATTCATCGGTATAAATGTGGTGCCGCTGCGTGCCGAGAACTTCTGATCATTCCTGAAATAGTCGTAGTCGCCTTCGACCGCGAGCCAGTTTTTGAGGTTAAATCGGTATCCCGCCATTAGGCCGCCAGAGTTCGTTGCTTCGTCGGTAACCCCACCGACGGTGGTCTGCTTCTTGAAGAAACCGGAACCTTGAACTGTCACCTCATGTCTGATTTCCTGGGCCGAGGAGGATATTCCAAAAAGAATCAGAATAATTGCACCTACGATCAACGTCTTCATTCTTAAGTCCCCTTGGTGGCCCACTTTGCGCGTGGCCCACCGAGGGACAAGGCATCTTGCTTGCCGAAGTGCAGTTAAGCTTCTAAGCCATTTTCCTGGAAGTGTTTAGAGATTAAGCCGGATGGCGCACCAGCGCCTTTGACTTGCCCGTATGCTGGCGGGCGACCGCATCTTGTCAGGCCGAATAATCAGCGCGAGTGATACTTAGCCTGCGCATCTTGTTCTGCAGCGTGGTTCTCTTTAGTCCGAGGCGCTCTGCCGCTCCACCTTTGCCGGCTATTCTTCCGGACGTGCCTTTCAAAGCATCTAGGATTGCCTGCCGCTCTGCCTGCTCGAAGGTGGACGCTGCTGCAACAACGGTGCGGCCAGCGGATCTGTTCAGCTCTGCTCGTGGCACATTCAGTTCGTCCCCTTGCGTGAGTATCACGCAGCGCTCAATGAAGTTCTCTAGCTCGCGGATATTTCCTGGCCAATCGGCATTCACCAGAGCTTCCATCGCGGGCCTGGGGACAGACCGGATGCGCTTTTGCATACGCCGGGAGAGGCGCGCCACAAAAAAGTGGACCAGGAGTTGGATATCTTCGCGCCTCTCGCGCAGTGGCGGGATTTCGATCGGAAAGACTCTCAGCCTATAAAAAAGGTCCTCGCGAAACTGATTGTTACGGATCATGCTTTCAAGATCCCGATGTGTGGCTGCAATCAGACGAACATCAACGTGGATGGTTTTGGTGCTTCCGAGGCGTTCGAACTCCTGTTCCTGCAGGGCGCGCAGAAGCTTTGGCTGCAAATCCATAGTAATGTCGCCAATCTCGTCGAGAAACAGAGTGCCGTGATCCGCCAGTTCAAACCGGCCTCGCTTCTGAATGAGCGCCCCGGTGAAAGCACCCTTTTCGTGGCCGAACAGTTCACTTTCCACCAGACCCGAAGGAATCGCCGCGCAGTTCAGACGGACAAATGTGCGCTCCAGACGGGGGCTGAGATTATGAAGCGCTCGGGCCACCAGCTCCTTGCCCGTACCGGTCTCACCGTGCAGTAACACGGTGGAACTGGTTGGCGCAACGATCGTGACCTGCTCCAGCACTTTACGTATAGCGGCACTCTTGCCGACTATGTCTTCGAAGTTGAATTCAGATTCGATTTCTGATTCAAGGTAAAGCCTCTGCTCTTCCAGATCGTCGCGCGACGCGCGGAGCCGCCCGTAGGCCAGAGCATTCTCGAGTACCAGTGATGTCTGGGTTCCGATCTGCGACAGCAGGTCGCGGTCCGCCTCGCTAAACCCATCAGCCCTGCGACTGCACATGGTCAACAGGCCCAGGGGGCCATCGGTACCCATCAGTGGCACCAGGACGGCCGAGAGAAGGGATTCAGCTCGGGACGCCTCGCGGAGGGCGGGAGGTATATCTGCTCCACACGGTGAGTAATACTGGGGCGTCCGGAGGTGCGACCATTCGCTCCATAGCTTCGTGGGTTCGACGGCAACAACCTTATCGAGAAAGCCCTTTCCAGTCGGGAAATCGAGAAATCTACGTTCCAAACCGCCCGACTGCTTGTTAAAGAGCCACAGTGACGTGAGATCGTTGCCCAAGTGCTTGCGCATCGACCCTGCCACAGCCTGAAACAGTTCCTCCGCTTCCAGCTTATTGACAATATGATTGTTGATTTCCAGCAACAAGCTGAGCCGATCCCGCTGCTTCACGACCTCTCGATGGTAAAGCTCCGCTGTGTCTCTAGCCAGTGCACACTCAAGCGCGACCGCAACGTGGGAGGCCAGGGCACCGAGCATCTCGACGTCTTCGGAGGCAAATTGCTGGTCCTGCAACTTTGGCGTCGACAGAATTCCGTACCGTTTTTGCGCGGTCGATACCGGGAACAGATAGGCACTTCGTCCGGCAACTTCGGTGGCAAAAGGAGCCATGTCAGGGTGTTCCAACATTGCCAGCGACAGGTCGGGGACAAACACCGGCTTCTGTTCGTCTAGCACTTGCGCCACCAGACCAGTGCGTAACAGCTTGGCTCCCTTTTCAATTGCGGGAGCGTCCGCGTCTCGATCAAACTCGAAGCTGTACAAACTCTCCCCGTCATCGCTCAGAACGTAGAGTTCGGCTCCGTGCAATCTAGACGTGCTCGACAGGACACCTCGCAGGCTTTGCAGGACGGCTTTTACTGTGGGCTGTTCCGCTAAAGCGCTGGAGGCACCTAGCAGCATTCGATATCGATCTTCGGTGATGGTCATGGCCGGCGCGCTCTCCGGAATTCTCGGTCTGCAGACGTTCACAACTCTGGTCTTCGTCGGGATTGCAATCGATTGGCTGGAGGATCTAATGAACCAACTTCACGGTCCAGCACTACGTCTGTAAGCCGTGCGAATAGCGGTTTTCGCGAAGGCTGAGACGCGTGCCCGTGGCTGCTCCTCCATTTTTTCGTCTACAGTATCTGCCAATCAATTTGCCGTTTGCAACAATGTCCGGATCATTCCGCCAGAGATCCTAATCTCGTCTAGCTCATTCCACTATCTCGCCGTCGGCAGCGGCGCCGGAACGGTAGAAAGGAGTTTGTTGATGGCTAAATCCAGAGTCTGATTCATCTCGGAGACTACGCCGGGTACAGTCCGTTGAGACACCGTTCCAACTTCGGAAACAGCATTGCTCCAGATCGTTGCACCGGTTTTGACGCTTATGATTTGTGCAGAAATTGCAACGTCCACTTTGATCTGGGACTGGTAATCCGCTTCCTCGAGCTTTTCCAGCTTTCCACTGAAGATGAAGTCATTATCGGGGCGCCCGTTATACATCGACACCGTGGAATACTGACCACTGGCGCGCAGATGATCGATAACGGCTCCGGTCACGAGTGTTCGCGGATCTGCCGCCCAACGATGGTATTCGTAGAAGCCAATTTCCTCGGGTGTGCTTCGGTACACGATCGGCCCCTGCCGCAAGTAACTCGGCGCCTGGAACTCTCGTACTGCAATTGAGGTTCGGACGTTTTCTTTTGCTGGCGGGTCTGGCGGGGCAGGCAAGTTGAGAGTGTAATAGGCCGGATATCGTATCTTCCCTCCGCACCCGGTCAGGATGGTAACAATCGCCAACGTCAATGCGAGCGCATTTAGAAGTTTCTTCACTGTGATGCCCCTCCTGACCTACTTCGGAACCTGGCGATCCTCGGGTTGTTTCACGCGAACGAGGCTCCAGGGACGCTGCTTCAGCGAATTCGTAAACTGGTTGAGGTTATCGGTCGCCTCGCGCAGGTTCTCGACCGTGTCGTCGATCTTGTAGTCGTTCGCTCTCACGACGACCTGCATGGACTGCAACAAGCCCCTGGCCTCTTCCAGGGTGCTCTGTAATTCCGCCAAATCTTTTCGCATGGGATCACGCAGAACGGTCACCGTGCCATTCACGTTCTGAATGGTCTCGTCAGCATGGTCGGTGACCCTGGTCAGTTGGTCTGTAAGCCGCTCAATTTTTGGTCTCGCATCGGCCACCACTCGGTCAATATTGTCCAGAATGGCTTGGACCTTTTTCTGATTCCGCGGCCCGGTCATCGTGTCCAGATTGGCGAGCAGATGGTTCACGTTCCCGCTAATGTCGTTGAGTTCTCCCTGTGCCTGCGTGATCAGCATATTCGCGCTGTCCGCAACGGTTGCCAGTTTTCCGGCAATCTCATCCAGGCTGGCCGCCTCTTGCGAGGCGATGGTTGAGTCTGGAGGAAGACGCTTGGCATCGATAGTGCCGGTTGTGATCGACAAGGCCGCGCTGTTCATGACGCTGACGAAGCCCAGTTTGGCCACTGATTTCTCATTCAGTGGAGTGTCCTTTTTGACTTCAAGCAGAATCTCGATTCGGGTTGGATCCGCCGTCCAGGGTCGCACGGCTGTAACTTTGCCAACGTTCATGCCTCCGTAGAGCACGGAAGCTCCGGGCGCAATCCCGCCCGCGTATCGCAAGTAAGTGCGATATTGCACAGTGCCGCCGCTGTACTGCGCATTCAACAAGTAGATAACGGTGAACGCGAGGACCGCGAAACAGCTGAGCACAAAGGCGCCCACCTTTGCTTCAGTGGTCATGGTTTACCTCCTGCAGTTGCACGTAGCGTCCCAGATAGGAGGCCAATGCCGGCGTATGGACCGGGTTGTCCGGTACACGATTAAGAAACTGCCGCACGCGGGGATGTTCGTTGGCCCGTATCTCTTCTTTAGAGCCGACCGCGAGCAACTTTCCATTGAAGAGCATTGCAATCCGGTCGGCGATGCGGAAAGCGCTCTGGAGTTCATGGGTGACAACCAGCGCCGTGATCTGAAACGTCTCCTTAAGAAATAAAATGAGTTCATCCAGTTCTGCCGCTACGATGGGGTCGAGACCTGCGGAGGGCTCGTCCAAGACTAAGATTTCGGGATCCATTGCAAGAGCCCGTGCAACAGCCGCGCGCTTCTTCATGCCTCCCGAGAGTTCCTGGGGGTGGAGTTTGCCAAAATCCGCCAGACCGACCACCGCCAACTTCATCCAAACGATCAGATCGATGATGGAAGGAGCCAGTGCGGTGTGCTCCCGTAACGTAAGTGCGACATTGTCTTGCAATGACAGCGAATTGAACAACGCCGCGCTTTGAAACGCCACTCCAATCGACCGCCGGACTTTCTTCAAATCCGCCTGTGAGCAGCGCGTGATGTCTGTTCCTTGAATGGAGATGCTGCCGGACTTCGGACGCTCGAGGCCAAGAATTTGCCTCAACAACGTACTCTTTCCTGAACCGCTGCCTCCGAGCAGAACCGTGATCTGGCCGGGTTCGATGTCAAGATTCAAGCCATCGAGTACACGGCGGCCGTCGTATTCCACTACCACATCGCGCACCGAGATTATGGGCATTTACGTCCCCCCCATGAAGTAAAAGATGGTAGTGAAAACCGCATCCGCGACGATCACCATGAACGTTGAGCGTACGACCGCCGAAGTCGTCGAGCGACCCACTGCGTCGGGCCCGCCGCGCACACGAAGTCCTTCCAGGCAGCCGACGTGAGCGATAATCGTTGCAAATGCCAAGCTTTTAAGCAGACCCGCAAGCACATCCCTCAACACAATCGAGCTCAGCACGTATCGGAAATAAAGTAAGAGACCAAGGTGCGTGCTGAAGAACATGAAGAATCCTCCGGCGAGAATGCCGAAGAAGTTGGCAGCAATGCTGAGACACGGAACCGCCACCAGTGCCGCCAGATACTTCGGCGCCAGCACAAACTCCACCGGTTCGAACGCCATGACCTTAAGAGCATCGATCTCTTCGGTCACCTTCATGGTGCCAATCTCGGCGGCAAATGCGGACCCCGAGCGTCCGCTGACCGCGATGGCCGTCAGCAATGGTCCAAGTTCGCGTGTAAAGCCGACTGCGACCAGATCGATCACGAAGTGCAAAGCCCCGAACCGCCGCAACTCAGATGCTCCTTGCATTGCCAGGATGAATCCGCTGCACATCGCGAGCAGTGCGACCATTGGAAGCGCGTCAACCCCGATGTCGAGCATCTGGTGAACGGCTGCGTGCCAACGATGTCGATTCCCAACTAGAGGCAAAGCCGCGCGCATGCCACGCAAGGTGTCCCACAGTTGTATGTTTAGGCTGCCAATGTAGTCGAGTTGGTTGAGAGTCTCTCTGCCGGCAATTTCAAGTAGATTGGGCATCAGACCGCCTTCGACCCGGACTCGCTGTCTGCCCACGTGTTTCCATTGAAGAGCGACAGAATGCCTGTCGATTGAAACAGCCCTAGTAATCGGCCTTGTAACCCTATTAGCCTGAGATCAGCGTTGTGGCTTCGTGCGATTCTTAGAGCTTCGATCAGAGTGGCCACCCCGGAACTGTCGATATGCGTAACCGCAGATACATCGACACTCACTACATTGCAACCTGGAGCTTGCAGTGCGGTAAGAAGCTGCGCGCGTAGAGCTGGTGAAGAATCGATATCGATGCGGCCGCAAATGCGCGCCATAGCGCCATTTTCGCGGCTAACGATTTCAATCTCCGGCTTATCGATACCTGTGGTTTTGTTACCGAGCAATGGGATCGTTTCCTCTCCGGGAACGGTGTCCAAGAGGTTCCACCACGAACAATTGAATTGCGATACGAAATGATCTTGGCAAGACTATGGCCATTAACCGACGGGCGGCAATTCCAGAGTCATCAAGTACTTGTCCCGGCAGGCGCGCTACTGGTGCCCACGGCGTAGACAGTATCTGGGCAAACGCGTGCCCGAATAAGGGCAGACGCGGTCAGCGCAGTCCTGACTCCATTAGGTCAGCCATCGGCTCAGGCGCGCCTTCGAGTACAGGAATAAACCACATCCCCTCCATCCGGCTGTGGTTGGAGGTTTCCAGGAGGGTTGGACTTCTTCGCTCAGCGTAGGCGGAGTAGTACCTCCGCGAATTGTAGTTACGGATGAGACATCCGGCGAATCGAAATCGCTGGCACGTAGTTTGAGCGAAGTATGGGGGTCGAGGTTCTGCTAGCGGCGGCGTCCACAAGAACGAAATCGCGTATGCAATCCTTGGAGCGACTTCATCAATTTAGCCCGCGCTCGGGCTATTTGCGCTTTTACAGTTCCGGTTGGAACGCCCAAAAGGCGAGCTGTTTCGGATACCGAAAGGTGATATACAAACCGGAGTTGAAACGTCTTCCGCAGAGTCGGTGAGAGTCGTGCTGCTGACTTCATCAATCGCAGACGCAGCATCGACCTATGGCACTCCTCCTCGGGATTGGGCCGATGCTCCACCAAAATATCGGACAGCGAATACTCCTGCTTTTCTCCGATTCGCGAATCCAGGGACACATGGGTGTGGCGTGACTGCTTGCGCAAATGCATTCTTGCGCAATTGACAACAATAGTGGTCAGCCACGTCGAAAGTTGGGCGTCACCTCTGAATTCGTTCAGGTGCTTATAAGCTGCCAAGAGCGCGTCCTGCGCCGCATCCTCGGCATCAGCTTTGTTTCCCAGAAATCTATACGCGTATCGATGGAGAGACGGTAGGCAATGCGACAGACCAGAGAGCATCTCCGCGGGTGAAGGCTCCGTCGAGGCCGGGGCGACAGTCGTCACCGCGCTCAATCAATTTCTCCGGGTATCGTATTCTATGTTTGCGCTCCACTGTCCTCACCACAGCACGTGAATAGGCGAGCAGGACTTCGATGTCATCTGGATGCAGCGACGGACTCCGGAAAAGGAACCACTAAGACCGTATCGGAGTTTGTCGCTTTCAGCGACTGCACTGCCTGCTGCCCTGCGGCTTTGTCGATTTCATGTTTCAGAACATCATGGAGCGCGCTAAGCACCTGATACTGCATCATTGCCATTTGGTAGCTCTGCTGCAGAAGATATTCTGCTTGTTGGCGGGTAATCTGATTTGTTTGTTGGGCCTGTACGATTACAACGAAATCGGCCGATGTCTTGTCTGCCACCATGTTCATGGCGATTTCGTAAGACTTGAGAACGTCCTCTGGACCCAAGGGCATTTCGGGTTTGAGCGCAATCAAGTCGGAGAGGACGGGATTGGACTGCATGCTTGTACTCGCCAGAATGCTCTCAGGCGGAGGCGCATCCGCCTGAATGTTCTTTTTCTTCGGCTGGGCTGCGGCAGTGTGCAACACGGTTGCAAGAATCAATGTCGCAAGAAGGATCTGTCGAGTTTTCATCATCGCTCCTCGCGTAACCTTTGCCACGCCGTAGCCAATTTGCGCCTTAACTCGGCTTCTCAACTCTTCTGGATATCTCATCTTCTGCATCCAACAAAGGCCTGGACATCTGTGCGGTCACAGAGTTGACCGGTGAGTACGGCGTTGGCGGGCTCGGATCCTCGCAATTCCGATTGCTTGATCACTTTGGCAATATTGCGGGCCAAATTGTGGGTAGCTCGCAAGTTGCTGCCGAAGAAGCGAACATTCCCGCTCACCGTGCGTTCCAGCACCATTCTGCCCTCGCGTGTAACGAGTTGACTCCGCACCGTCAACTTTGTCGCGCCGCTCACAGTGGTCACCGCACGCTGCGTTTCACTCCCTCGCGTATACTTCACCACTGTGCTCTTCAAGACCAGCAAGTTCGGAAGTTCACCAGCCTTACTGTCGCCCTCGCGGAGAACCTGCTTAAACCGCTTTGTCTTATTCAACTCTTGCAAGAGGTTCTCGTAGATCGCAACTTGGAAGGAAGGCGTGAGGTCCATCTGCCCGGGATCAATCCGCTTTACTTGCACGCTCCATTCCTTGGCGCGAACACTGCTTGCATCGGAAGGTTTCACATCTGCAGTTTGGCCATGTAACCGACCGGAAAACGCAACGGCAATCGTCACGCTGGCCGCCACAGAAAAGATCCATGCACTCCGCTTATTTATCTTCATGCGTGCCCCCAGGACTGTTTTGGTTGGTTGCCCGGACTTCGCCAGGGCTGGAAGATGCGCCCCGGGCCAAGAGCTCATTCCTCACGAGTTCACCTTGTCCTTTAGTCACCTGCAAGATCGCACCGTGAACTCCTCCATCACTGTCAACAAATTCCAGGGTCAGCGTGTCGTATTTCTTATGAGCAAAAAGACTAACGACTCGGCCACCTCCATAGGGGGCGGCTGCCTTGCCTATCTTCATTGGCACTCCTCCAACCTGCATGCTTTCCTCCCCCAGGAAAACATGTCGCACAGAAGCGATGTCTACCTGTGCGACGGGCTTGCCGCTTTGCTGAAATTGCAACAAATTGTCTTGGATGGATAGAGTTCCTTTGCAATTGTTCTTTGTGTTTGGCAAACCCAGGAGATTGGTAGCCCGAATGCTGAACGCTGTGTTTGCGTTCAATGGGGGCGTGGTGCTCTGGGCCAATGCGCCGATCCCGGAACACAACAGTAACGCCCCGAGACCAATCATTGCGTGTGCGGCGCCACAGCCGCCGTTGTCGTTCCTTAAAACAAACAAATGATACATTCGTCCTCCAAGTCGCCTCTGATCGCTAGGTCGACATTTAGTTTTGTGCAAATAAATCGTCGAGCGTGACTCTCCCGGAGTCAGCACGAGCTATCTCGAGCGCTTAGGCTCGATAGCGGGTCGTTGGCTTTCTATCGGCACCTGGTGCGACTGGCCCAACATGTCGTTGTAAGTAATTGTGTCCTTACCCACAAATACAAGCAGTTCGCGGCCTGTTGCGTACTTGGGAGGGAGTTCGCTCAATGTTGGCGTGTACAGGACAACGTAAATCGTGTTGGCCACTTTGACGGAAACATCATAGCTGGTGCTATCAGATGCAGGATCTCCCGCGACCTGATGGGCCTTAACCTCAGTGATACTGGCTACTTGATACTTTGACGTGGACTGGCAAAGAGCTGGCAACGTCAGCAAACTCAGGGTGACTGCGCCGATTAGCTTCCGCATCCTTTACTCCTCCTGCTGCTCCTCTTATTCCGGCACTCCGGATCACGAATAGCCGGCTAACCAACTCAGGAGCCGCTTCCTAACCTAAGCATTCGAATGCAATCAAGATTCCAATGGCCGAGGCACCAGTAGAGTCCTCAACGAGTTTGCTTTTCATTTCTTTGCACGGTATTGGTCTCACAATTCGCAAGTGGACGCTCACGTCCCGCCCACATCCGGTCACCACTGACCAATGCTTGGCAAGAGGTCTGCAGTCGGTCATCGCTCGCATTCTCGAACAGTCGTGTTGGCGGCCCTGCGTCGCAGTCGGGGATTGGCAATGGGTTTGCACTCTCGTCGATTGAACGAGGCGGCAGCCATTGGAACCCACACGGACTCCGCAGCCAACCAGTTCGGAGCGCTTGCTTCAGAGCGCAGAAACCCGCGAGGGACATCCGTTGTTTGGCCAGTGTCTGCCGCTCGTTCACTTCGGACCTTTGGATAGGAGAGCGATTATGAGCATCGCTAACACACTGCCGGGCGAGTTACACGGGCGCATCATCTCGTCCATCATCAATTTGGTTTGTCCACAATGCGGCGGAAGAATGTCGGAATTCCAATGTGAGGGGAGATGCTGCAGAAACTGGCTTGCAGAATGGGAATGGGCGAATCACGTAACTAGAAGCTTAAAATTCCGTGTCGCGGGACGTCGCGCCAAGCCCATGCGGTAACTCGAACCCGCGATCACGTTTGCAATCCTCATTCGCTGGTTACGCTTCGAGAATACGTGCAGCCACTCGTTCGATTGCTCGAGGTTGATGTTTGGTTTCACGTTGCGCTTGTTGGCCAGGATGGGGTACTCACACGATCACAGGCAAAACTCGTCTGGTAAGAGCTTGAAAGATGCCAGTGGTCAGCGTAATGCTGCTGCTTGGCGGCAATGTCGCTTTTTGTTCAACAGGATCTCAGGCTTCCGGATGTACCCTGAGAGCAACGTTCACAGGCACGCCGCCCGAAGTTCTTAACGGACCACCTTGTCGGCGCATTCCACTGCACGCGTAGAAAGGGAATCGATGCTGACGTGAGCTGCGTGTCCCATGATGTGGCCAGTGCGATGTTCTTGGTAGTTCCGGAAGGAGAGAACTCTGCAGCGTGTACGAGTCGCAAAAAGCATAGGACTGATTGGGTTGGTCAGCGTGTTCCTGCTGAGTTCTGGCGAGCCCTTTGAGCCAGCGGCGAACCTGTACCGTGCCAAGCCGGAGAACGTGCCGGCATGGGCGCAACAGGGAAACTTTCGTTTTATCCGCCTGGACGGTGGACGAATTGAAAGTTGGAAGGCCGAGCGGACATGGTGGGGCAAAAAGTTCAGCGCCGAAGACAAAGACGTGCTGGCGCATATCTATGACCGTGATTTCGAAAAAATACTCGGCTTGCTCAAGCAGGCGGAGTTCAATTGGATTTGGGTCACCTGGAGCAGCGGCTGGTCGTTCAAGGATGAGGAGGAGAATCGGGAGAGCCTGAAACACGTAATTGCGAGCTGTCATGCGAACGGCATCCACGTCTCGGCTTACCTCTCGGCTTCCAACATGTTCCGTAATAGCGCCTATCGTGATGATCCGGAAACAAAGAAATACGGCCTATGGATGCATGGTATCCCCATGTTCTACGCTGGCCCGACCAAGACCGATCTGCAAATCTCGTGGGACCGCCGGCTGGCCGACACGCGCAAACCTGGCTGGCGCGCCTATCTGCTGAAGAAGGCGGAGTTAGCGGTGGACGCAGGAGTGGACGCGATCATGTGGGACAACATGATCGGTTACAACGACGGCCTGGCCCAGTTGCTCGAGGATACCCAGAGGATGGCAGAGCACAAGGCGCGGGACAGCGGCCGGCCTAAGGTCATGGTTTCTGCCAATATCCACATTTCGCCCGACCGCTTCGGCATGAACGACATCAACGAAGTGATCTGGGAGGAGGACGGCAAGGACACTCCCGGTGTGTGGAATGGTCATTGGCAGGTGGACAACGCACGCGAGATCAAATTTTTGAGCGGAGAAAAGCAGCTTTGGCAGCCGCTGAAATATGAGAATGACCTTTACCACTGCGGCCCCCGCGAGCGCTGCATCCCGAGCCCGGCCGAACAGAAGCTTTCCATCGCCGAGGCCTATGCGTTCGGTGCGGCCACCTCGCGCAATATGGAAGGTCGATTCCTCTCCGCGTTGATCAGGGACGAGACCGAGGCCCGCGAAGCATGGACGGCCATCGGTCAATACAACCATTTCCTCGTCGAACATAGGGAGCTGTATCAGCAGACTGCGCCGGCGGCGCGGATTGCGCTGCTCTCCGCGGAGCCGCTAAATCGGCTGGCTGACGAATTCCTGAAACAGAGTGTCTTCTTCGAAACCAAAGTACTCACCCATCTCGACAAGGGAGTTCCCCTGGACGGGTTCAAGGTGCTGGTCATGCCGGCTGACCTGCCCGAGCTCAGCATCGAGCAAAAGGCTCGGTTGGAGGTATTCGCCGCCGGCGGAGGGGTCATCATCAGGGCCGGAAAACCGGACGAGGGAATTGCGGCACGCGCGGAGGCCGCGGCCGGAGGGCCTCGCCTCAGCCTCGAGCCGCGCGGTTACGTGCTGGCCCAGTTGACTCGGAAGCCCGATGGCCGCACATTGATTCTCCACTTGCTCAACTACAATCACCAGATCTCCGCAAACAACGTGAAAGTCCGGCTCGACCTAAGCGGGCTAGTCCAGGATCTGAGCCGCTGGGACGTGAAAGTCCTCTCGCCGGACGCCGCCCAGCGTCAGTTCGCTGACCTGTCGCTGCACGGAAGCGTCGCCGAGTTCACACTGGGCCGAATCGAGCACTATACTGTGGTGACTCTCTCGGCCAGGGCCGCCCCGTAGATTGATCGCAGCATCGTCAATCAGAACGTAGAGGATGTAAAGACCGTTGAGTCGCGACGCAACATGCCCCTTGATCCGGGTCTCCTCGATGTGTTGAAAGCCTGCAAGCAAAACACCAAGTTTTCAACGGCAAGCGATTGGATGTTCGCTTCGCCTTCTCAACTCGGTCGTCTGCCTTGGTCCTATGATCAGGTCTGGCGCGTTTATCAGAAGGCCGCGACCGCAGCCGGGATCGGCAGACTTGGAACACACTCAGTCCGACACACCTACCGCTCGCTGTTGGATAGCGTGGGAACGCGTCTTGCCGTCCAGCTGAAGCTGATGCGTCACACCGACATCAGAACGACGATCATCAGAACGACGATGAACGTTTACGGGGACGTGATCACCAATCACGAGAGTGAAGCGCTGGCCAAGATCGCGCGCCTTGCCCTTGCTAGCAGCACGCAAACAGCACGCGGCACCGCCTAAGTTATTGAAAAGTGGTGAGCGCGGAAGGTTCGAACCTTCAACCTACCGATTAAGAGTCAGTTGACCAGGAGCTGCACCATGTTTCTCGACCCTCCGAAATCGCACTTTAAACCAGTTATAGATTCAAAGTCCAAAGTAGTTGCATTTGGTTCGGAACGGAGGAGTTAGACATTCAATGGTCCCGTGGACCCTCGTAGCTCCCCATTTTTGTCTCATTGAAGCGCGGGAGGGCGGGTCGTTCCTTTGTTCTCTGAGTCGGCCGAACCATCTGTTCGCGCTGTAGTCTGGGCTAGTGTGGTGGAAAACCGCCGCATTGCAGCCACGGCTTCCGGCCGCTACGGTCTTGATATAACAGCGCTGAGTCACCGCGATGTCACTATGCCGCAGAATTGCCTGAATCACGCTATCGTCAATACCGAGACGGTTGAGGTTCGACGCCAAGCCACGGCGACTTCAAGCCAAGCCTGCACGTGAAGGGTCTTGACACTTCGCAACCATGCATCCTCACAGCGGTCCTTGAGGTACTTCTCCCAAATCTGGCGATAACCACGGGCCGTGCTGGGACGCTTTTGCTGCTTGGCATAAGACAGGTATATGCGATCCACAAAATCCCCCACCGTGGTGACAGTGAGGGGATCAACAGACTCGGCGCGACAAAGCTTGGTTCGGGGCTATGATTTTGTGTAAGCCGCGTAGAGAGATGTCGCACCTTCGGCTCGCCGGGAACGTAACTGTAGACCCGTTTCTCCAGCTCACCATCCGGCGCGGTGCGACTTTCTTGGCCGCTGTGTACTCTAATGAGTTCAGTCCGCAACGCAGGGTTAAAGGAACAAAGAATGGCTGCACCTCCGATACCCAGCGCGCTTGATGCGCGCACGCAAATTTTCCCGACTCTCACTCCATCGCAAATCGATCGGATTCGCCCTCAGGGCCACGTCCGGCACGTCGACCGCGGCGAAATTCTTTTCGATGTCGGCGACACCAACATCCCTTTCTTCGTCATCCTTTCCGGCAGCATGGAAGTTGTGCAGCCGGGCCTCGACGGCGAACGCCCCATCACCGTCCATCGTGCCGGCGGCTTCACCGGCGAACTCACCATGATTTCCGGCCGCCGGATCTTCGTTCGCGGACGCGTCATCGAGCCCGGCGATTTCATCGAACTCACCGGCGACGCCCTCCGCTCGGTCATCGCCAAAGACGCCGAGCTCAGCGAAATTTTCATGCGCGCTTTCATCCTCCGCCGCCTCGAACTCATCAGCCGCGGCTACGGGAGCCTGATCCTTCTCGGCTCCCGCCACTCCGCGCAGACCCTCCGCTTGCGCGAATTTCTCACTCGCAACGCCCATCCGTACACGTATATCGATCTCGATGCCGACAAAGCCTCACAGGAACTCCTCGATCGCTTCAACGTCAAGGTTGACGAAATTCCCGTCGTAATCTGCGGCCAAGGCTATGTCCTCCGGAATCCCACAATTCAGAAACTCGCCGACTGCCTCGGCTTCAACGCCGACGTTGACGCCGCACAACTCCGCGACCTCATCATTGTTGGCGCCGGTCCCTCTGGACTCGCCGCCGCCGTTTACGCCGCCTCCGAAGGTCTCGACGTCCTTCTTATCGAGACCGAATCGCCCGGCGGACAGGCCGCCTCCAGCTCCAAAATCGAAAACTATCTCGGTTTTCCCTACGGCCTTTCCGGCCAGGAACTCGCCAATCGAGCCATCACCCAAGCCGAAAAATTCGGCGCCAAGATGATGATCGCCCGCAACGTGGTGCGCCTCGAATGCGCCCGCCGCCCCTACAAAGTCGTGCTTGATAACGGCGTCGAACTCGCCGCGCGCTCGGTCGTCATCGCCACCGGCGCGCAGTACAACAAACTACGCATCGCTAATCTCGCCCTTTTCGAAGGACAGGGCGTCTATTACGGCGCCACCTTCATGGAAGCCCAGCTCTGCGGCGACGACGACATTATCGTCGTCGGCGGAGGCAATTCCGCCGGCCAGGCCGCCGTTTACATGTCGCAGACTCAGCGCAAGGTCCACATACTCGTGCGTTCCGGCCAACTTTCAGACACGATGTCCCGCTATCTCATCCAGCGCATTGAGCAGAATCCCAACATCGAAATTCATTACCGCACCGAAATCATCTCGCTCGAAGGCGATTCGCACCTCGAGCACGTCACTTGGCGCAATAACCAGACCGGCGAGATCGCCACAGTCCCCATTCGACACGTTTTCATCATGGCCGGCGCATCGCCGCGAACCGAATGGCTGAAGGGTTGTGTCGCTCTCGACACCAAAGGATTCATTCTCACGGGACGCGATCTCGACGGTTCCACTGACCAACCCGCCTGGCCGCTGGCCCGCAGTGCGCAGATGCTCGAAACGAGTCTTCCGGGCGTATTCGCCGTGGGCGATGTTCGGTCGGGGAACGTAAAGCGAGTCGCTTCGGCCGTCGGCGAAGGTGCAATCGCCATTCATCTTGTCCACCGAGCGCTAGCTGAACTCTAGCAGCAGCCCACAAAGGCGACACACGTCCGGCGCGAGTCGCTTCTACCTCCATGATGATTCCCGCTGGGAATTCTCGATATGGCGATCAGCGGTACAACCGCAACCTTTCTGGCTCGGCGCTGGGGAAAGCGCCACGTTAGCGGCAGATCCGGAGCTGTATTCGCAACCTCAAGTGGTACTGTGGAAAAGTGGGCCAGCCCTCACCCGTTCTACTGGACTCCTTGTATTGCATTTTTTCGGGGATTAGTCTAGGTACTGTTTGGGCCGATGATCACGATATTTGAAGGAGGTCGAAATGTCTGCTGCACGATCTTTTGTAACTCAGGAGTTGAGCACTGCTTACGTTCGCGAAATCTTCAAGAATCTGGAATCCGGAGATGGTAAAGGGTTCTTCGATCACGTCTTGGACGACGTGGACTGGATCGTTGAGGGGACTCATCCGCTGGCCGGTCATTACCACAGCAAAGCGGATTTTCTGGCCCATACTTTCGAAAAGCTGGCGAAGGTCTTGCCGAAAGGCGCGGAGCTTCACACCGAGCATGTGCTGGTGAGTGGGGACAGGGCGGTGGTTGAGTTGCATTCTCTAGCTACGGCGAAGAATGGCCTGCGGTTCGACAACCGGTACTGTTGGGTATGTCGCTTTGTGAATAACATGATCGTTGAGGTTCGAGCGTATCTCGATTCTGTCATGGTTGCTCGCCTTTTCGAGGAGAATCCGATTTAGCAGGAATAAAATTTCTGCGGTGGCAGCTCTGCCCCGAGGTGGTCATCAAGGCCGACGCCGGCAGCGCGAAGGTCGCTGCTGGGCCGAGATTGACCACTCGAAAAGAAACGGCCAAATGAACAAGTCACGCCGTTCGCCGCATACATTTGTCTTTGCAATCACGATGCTTGTGAACGGAAGTCAAAATGTCCGCGTCGTGCCGGAGGTAAATCCTCAATGAGTACACAAGGTGCAGGCCCCAAGAGTGATCCTCATCTGCAGCCAGGAGTTCCAGCTCAAGCTGTGGGCCAAACCGCCGGTCACTATGCAACGAAGCCCAAGGCGATCATCACGGGCGAAAGCCAAGCGCAGGGAATCGCGATGTTCTCGCACAGGGCGAGCTACGAGGACCTTACTCCCGAGCGGCGGGAACGCCTGAAAGTGAGCGTTCTCGATTCTTTGGCATGCGCGATCAACGCTCTCGGCGCGGCTCCGACGGTGGCCTGTGTGGAACAGGC